>ENA-OYXL01000371-OYXL01000371.1-human-gut-metagenome-genome-assembly--contig:-NODE-371-length-17970-cov-6.014792_pt1 | contig 17970 bp, 15 predicted proteins | sample MGYA00244845_ERZ653422 | MGnify/ENA primary metagenome ERZ653422 (study PRJEB26926, sample SAMN06164903) | human gut metagenome | biome: ENVO:00009003; feature: ENVO:2100002; material: ENVO:00002003... | reverse complement strand
TGTATAAGAGACAGTAACCTTTTACCACATTTCCGTCAACCAAATTCCCCTTTTTAAAAAATTCTCGTTCCTGTTTCCCATTTTTCCTGCGGACAGAACCCCCTATTTCTTTGCCGTATTCCCCTTCTCTTGCCATTCTTTTTCATTTGACGTATAATGGATACATATTAAGGAAAAGAGGAACAATACCTATGGGCATTTATCTTGTAGACTATGAAAATGTACACAACGATGGTGTAACAGACATCCAAAAACTCTCTGCATCTGACCGTGTTGTCATTTTTTACGGAGACAGCATCAAGTCCATCCCTTTTGAAACACATGTCGAAATGATGGCGTCCAAAGCGGCGATCGAATATATTGAAACACACAAGGTAGCTAAAAATTATCTGGATTTCCAGCTGGCCACCTATCTTGGATTCCTGATCGGGAAAGGGGAAAAAGGTCCGGTTTACATCATCAGCCAGGATACCGGGTTTGACAGTATTGTCGATTTCTGGCGCGGAAGAAACATCGAAGCCTTCCGCCAGCCAAGCATTGCTTCCCCTTCCACTCCAAAGGATGTTTCTTTAAAAAAGGGAACCTCCACAAAGAAAAAGAAGAAAAAATCGGATCACGTTCCCAAAGAATCAAAAAAAGAGACGAAAGAGGTAAAAGAGACAAAAGAAATTGTGGAAAAAAAGAAGCCGGAAAAGAAAAAACTTCCGGAAGCAATCCGCAAAAAAATACGAACGGAATTAAAAGATGAAAAACTCCCGGCCGGCAAATACACATCCATCTATAAAGCAGTGGAAGAATCCGAAAATAAACTTGCATTAAACAACGCACTGGTCAAAACGTTTGATACTACCATTGGAAGTAAAATCTACAATCACATCAAAAAAATTTACGAGGATTACCAGAGGTAATCCTCATTTTTTATTCAAGTTCCGTCATTCCTCCAAGCAGGATTCCCACATTGTCTTTATAAATTTTGGGAAACTGCCCCATCGGCAGCGGATTTTCTCCCAGTCCTGCCTCGATGGTATATCCCGGACGGTCATAAAAATTGATAAACCAGTCTTTGTATCCAGCATACCCGGATGCCGCCGGTGTTTCCTCAATCCGGTAACCACTCACTTTGGAAAAATATTCCGCAATGCGGCGGGCACCTTCCGGTTCCTCATCGAGATACTTCCAGTAAATCACTTCTCCCTGTGTGTGATATGCAAGAATCAGGGAAAAATCACGGTTTCTCGTAAAATCAAACATGGCAGTACTCTCCGGGACACTAAGCGGTGTCTGTCCCACGTAATCCCTCGGTGCCGGGCGGTTATACCCCTGTTCAAATTTTATTTTCTTTGCCATATCCCATCCTGCCGGAAACTGCAGATTCAGATCCACACCCTGGATATTTGCTTTCCAGCCATCCGGAAACGGAATATCCGGGAATCCGGACGCAATGCGGACCGCACGGCGATAATAAAATCCTTCCGTCAAAAGCCCATTTACCAGATCCACACCATCCGGATTGACCAATGGTACAAGATACAGGGAATATTCTTCAAACAGCCGCTCCGGGTACAGTTCTTCATACATACGTTCGTCTGCATATGTCTCTAACAGCTGCTCCACAAACTTTAAAAGTACCGGTGTGGTAATACTCTCATTTGCATGAAAGGAAGCATTGTACCCCACCTCTACCGGACCATTTCCCAACTGCAGCGACCACAGGGGTGTTCCCATAACACTTCTTCCGATCGTTCCCACCTGCAGATAGGGATAACGTGCCTGCAAGCCCTCGATGATCCACCCGGTAAGCAGGGAAGTGTATGGAACTTCTCCGGAAACCAACGGAAAATTAAGTGGTACAACAACCGTACTTCCAATCTGTAATGCTCCGGCATCCGTTCCGGGATTTGCATGCATCACTCGCTCCATCGTTGTATCATACATTTTCGCAATGGAGAAAAAGGTATCTCCTGCTTTTACCTCGTGTGTGATATACCCACGTAAAAAGGGCAGTAGACGGTTCCACTGTGCTTCTTTTACTGCACACTTTCCGCTGCTGCCCATTACTTTTTCCACGGCTGCACAGGTCTTTGGTCCAAAAATTCCATCCAGCATCACCTGCTGTCCTGCACGCTGCAATGCCAGCTGCAGATATTGTACCCAGATTCCCTGATCCCCAGGATATAATTCTTTCATTTTGTTCCTGCCTTATTCTCATTCTTTTTATTTTATGAGAATCAGACAGTTTTGTTTCCATTATGCAAATGCTTCTGCTACATTTTCTTCTGTTACTTCTTCCTTCTCATCGAGCAGATTGTTCATGCTCTTTAAGCTGATCAGAAGTGTGGACGTGTTGTGAAGCAATGCCGATGTGGTCGGTGGAAATACCCCTGCCACACCAAGAACGATCAATGAGGTGTTAATTCCTACGATCAGACGGTAATTTCTGTGAATCCGCTCCATCAGCCCATTACTGATCTTCTTTAAGGTAACGAGCTCATGGAGATCATCTGCACCCACCGTCACATCTGCAATCTCGCGTGCGATCTGTGCACCATCACTGATGGCAATGCCGACATCCGCTGCAGACAATGCCGGAGAATCATTGATACCGTCACCGACCATGATCACCTTTCTTCCGGCATTCTTTTCTGCCTCAACAAAGCTTGCTTTATCTTCCGGCAATACCTCGGAATGATACTCATCCACACCGACTTTTTTCGCAATCACAGATGCCACGCGGTCGCTGTCTCCGGTCATCATAACAACCTTGGAGATTCCGAGTTTCTTTAACTTTGCAATAACCTCAACCGCTTCCAGACGAAGTGGATCTTCGATGCAGATCACTGCCACAAGCACTCCGTCAATCGCCATATACAGGTGGGAATACTGCTCCGGAAGCTGCTCAAATATCTCTTTCTTTCCCTCCGGAATTGTAGCATTCTCATCCTCAAATACGAAATGATAGCTTCCGATCACAATATGTTTCTCCCCGATCTTGGAAGAAATACCGTGTGCGACAATGTACTCTACCTTTGAGTGAAGTTCCTCATGTACCAGATTCCGGTTTACTGCCTCACGTACCACAGCCTTTGCCATGGAATGTGGAAAATGTTCCTCTAAACAGGCAGCAATACGAAGCAGTTCATCCTCGGACTGATCATTGAAGGAAACAATCTTTGCCACTGTCGGCTGTGCCTTGGTCAGTGTACCGGTCTTATCAAAGACGATGGTATCCGCTTCCGCCATAGCTTCCAGATACTTGCCTCCCTTTACGGTAATGTTATAGGTACTTGCTTCCCGGATTGCAGAGAGCACGGACAATGGCATCGCAAGTTTCAATGCACAGGAGAAGTCCACCATTAACACAGAAATTGCTTTTGTCACGTTTCTGGTAAACAGCCATACAAGCCCTGTTCCCAGGAAGGTATATGGCACCAGTTTATCTGCTAAATGTTCGGCTTTTCCTTCCAGTGAGGATTTCAGTTTCTCTGATTCCTCGATCATCGCCATGATCTTTTCATACTTGCTTGATCCGTTTACTTCTCTGACGCGGATCGTAATCTCGCCTTCCTCGACAACAGTTCCGGCATATACCACGCCATCAGGTACTTTGCGGACCGGAACCGATTCTCCGGTTAAAGATGCCTGATTTACCATTGCCTCTCCGTCCGTTACCGTTCCGTCAAACGGGATCACATTTCCCATATGAATGCGCACTTCATCTCCGGACTGCACGTTGTCTGCGGAAACGAGTACTTCCTGTCCATCACACATCATCCATACCTTGCTGATGTTGAGTGACATACTGCGTGCCAGATCTCCCACGGATTTCTTATGTGTCCATTCTTCCAGCGTCTCTCCGATACCAAGCAGATACATCACAGATCCTGCGGTCGCAAAATCACCACGGATAATGGAAACACCAATGGCAGTTGCATCCAGTACCGGAACCTCGATCTTACCCTGAAACAGAGTCTGAAGCCCTTTCCAGATATACTTCACGGATTTCACCGTTGTGATTACTGCACGAACGGAAAACGGCAGAAACAGTTTGTTACCGAAATGCCAGAACGTCTGCTCCACCAGCTGATCCCAGTAATGCTGATTCATTTCTCTTCCGGAATTATTAATATAGGTATCCGGAACATCCGTCTTTTCATACGAAAATGCCTTTAACACTTCAAGGATTGCATCTCTGTTTCCTTCATAACAAATGGTCACATCTTCGGTACGATTTTGAATTTTTGCGGAAATCACAGATTCACACTGTTCCAGATAATACTGTAATGTATCTGCCTGTGCAAATGACATACGACTCTGGATCACATGAATCCTCATTCTTCCCCTTATCTCATGTCTGATTTGAAATTTCATATCTATAACCTGCTTTCGATAAAAGAGATGTTACATATAAGGTAACATCTCTTTCATGCGTTTTTATGCTTCTGCTGTCTCTTCTGTAGTTTCTGTCTCTTCGGCAGTTGTCTCTTTGGTTACTTCCTCACCATCAAATACTTCCTCTTCTTTTGCTGCACGGTCTTCGTTGATCTGCTTAGCCTCTGCATAGATATCCTCTGCATTCTCCTGTACCTTTGTAGCGGTCTTTAAAACAACTTCCTTTGCACGGAGTACGGCTGCTGTACAATTTGTATAAAGTTTCTTTGCATCCTTGCTGGAAAGAATCTTGATTCCTGCGGTACCGAACAGTACACCTGCTGCAAAAAGTCCGGTTTTCTTTGCATCAAAATTTTTGAAACACTTTAACATCGTTGTTTCCTCCTTAGTAACTGATTTATAATTTTGTTTTCCTGTTTAAAAACGTATTTTATGCCCCATTTTTCCAATTTGCAAGTATTTTTTTAGTCACCACGGCGTGCAAAAAAGAGCATAAAAAAAGGACTCACACCATCTATCATCCGATAAATAGCGGAGTCCCACACTTTATGCAACAACAATCCGGCTGTACTTATTGAGAAAACTTATCATTACTGTTCCACGCCGGCTTTTCCTGCTGCAATCTTTTCTTTTTCTTTGTTCCAGAGTTTTTCTGCGGTAGGTGTCCAGTTCTCGGCATAAGGAGCAGCCTTTTCTTTCAGATGTTCCGGTGTCTCCGGTGACTGATAATCGGTATTTACTGCCTTTGACTCTTTTACCATCTCTCCAAGCTTATCCGGGTTCTCAAGCATCGGACACGGACGAAGCATATTGTCATTAAACGGCTGGTTGTCATGATATGCCTGGAATAATGGGCTCTTTAAAGCATCCAGCAGGCTGCAGTCATGAATATTTGCATTGGAATAATGAATAAATACGCATGGCTCCACATCACCCTTGGCATTGATATGTAAATATCTTCGTCCACCGGCGATACATCCGCCGACAAACTGTGCGTCATTCTGGAAATCCATGCTAAATATTGCCTTTGTCTGACGGAACTTACGGATACGATGGAAAATTTCCTCACGCTGCTCAGGTGTAGGCAGAAGTTCCACTGCTGCATCATTTCCAACCGGCATATAGTGGAAGAACCATACAAATAATGCACCACTCTCAACCAGCATATCAAAGAATTTTTCGCTGGTTACATCATCTAAATTCTTTCTGGTATAGCAGGTGGAAATACCAAATGGTAAACCATGGCTCTTTAACAGGCTCATGGCATGCTGTACTTTATCAAATACACCTTCGCCTCTTCGTCCATCGTTGGCTGTCTCGAATCCTTCCAGACTGATCGCCGGAACAAAGTTCTTGACACGAAGCATTTCCTGGCAGAACTCTTCATCAATCAAAGTACCGTTTGTGAAAGAAAGGAATTCACAATCCGGATGCATCTCACAGATCTTGATCAGGTCTTTTTTACGTACCAATGGTTCTCCACCTGTATAAATATACATATAGGTACCAAGCTCCTTACCCTGACGTACGATAGAATCAATCGTATCCAGATCCAGATTCAGCTGATGGCCATACTCTGCTGCCCAGCATCCGGTACAGTGTAAATTACATGCAGAGGTAGGGTCTAACAGAATTGCCCACGGAATGTTACAGTTGTTTTCTTCAGCAAGCTGCTCCTGCAGTGCGCTGCCTTTTAAGCTTGCATTGAAAATGAAATTCTGGAAGAATGCCTTACGGACTTCCGGATTCAGCTGATAAATGCGAAGAATCAGCTGGTACCAGTTTCCCCTCTCCTGAATCACCTTGCGGATCATATTTCTCTGTGCCTCATACCATCCGTCCGGTGCAAATTTGTCAACCATATCCATCAGTTTCGGAATATTCTCCTCCGGATCTTTCTCCATATACTTTAAGGCCTGCTTGATTCCAAAGTTCTGAATACTCTTCTGTAATGACATTTTATTCATAATCTCAACTTCCTTTCATTCTGTCGCCATAACATGACAGAAATGTTTTTGTGTAATCTGAAAAGTATTATATCTTTTCTCTTCTTAAATTCAAGTGGACAAATGCACGAATGTGGGTAAAATTTGTCGAATTTTTCCAGATTACAGAATACTTCTGCCCTTATTTCTGACTCTGCAGCACATACTTTGCAATCATTTCCACACTCGAACGCAACAGTGCACTGAATTCCTGCGGGGACACACATTCCCTGTCCTCAAGCCATCTCACCAGTGCTGCCAGAAATGCATCCGAAAAGAAATGAATATAAAATTCCTCGTGCTCTCCTTTTTCCTCTTCCTCTACCATCGCAAGAAATTTACGATTGACAGGGACTAAAATATCCCGGAAATGTTCTGTAAAAGAGTTCTGCCCCTCAATCTGCAGTACTTTCGAATAGAATGTCCGGTGTTTATAAAAATACTCACAGATTTTTTCCAGTATATCCCATGTAAAGCCGGCATTTTTCCATTCTTCTTCTGAAAAAATCTTTGTAATTTCAGTGTCAAAAATCCAGTTGACCAGATCATATTTATCTTTAAAATGATAATAAAAACTTTTGCGGTTCATTCCGCATTCTTCGCAAATGTGTGATACACTGATCTTCGCAAAAGGTTTCTGTTCCAACAGTTTTCGAAGAGCATCTGCAAATGCCTGTTTGGTGGCGTTTGAGTATGGCATAACCGACTCCTCCTTATTCCTTTTCTCTTATCCATATTTTAACTATTGTACCACACTTTTTTTATTTTGTTACCCTTTTATATCTCTCATATGGAATTTGTATATATAATAGGAAAGAACCGCTACGATATACTCGGTAACGGCAAATCCGTACCACACACCCAATGCCTGTAACAACCGGCTGAGCACAAAAGAAACCGGCAGCATCACAACGATATAGCGCGCAAGAGAAATCAAAAGTGATGGCATGCCCTTTCCCAGTCCCTCCAGGACTCCGGAAAATGTAACGGAAACCGAGGATACCACGAATCCAAAACTGATGATTCTGAGTGCCGCACCTCCGATTTCCATTGTTGTGCGGCTTGTGGTAAACAATCCCATCAGCTGCTGCGGAATTGCACAGGAAATTACCATTCCCATAACCATAACCAGTGCGATCAATCCCATGGAGGTGTGCGTAATCTTTTTCACCCTGTCATATTCTCCCGCTCCATAATTATATCCAACGAGCGGCCGGATTCCCTGCACAATTCCGTTTGCCGTCAGATAAATAAATGTCTGCAGTTTATAATAAACTCCGAGCACCAGAATATAACTTCCCGGAAACGGCGCAAGGATTGCATTTAATGCGGACACCTGAATGGAAGGAAGTGCAAGATTTAAAGTTGCCGGAATTCCGATGGTATAAATATTTTTCATTACGCTTCCGGTTGTTTTCATATTTGCGACGTTGACCTTTACATGCATCGGACGTACAAAATAAAACAGCAGATACCCCGCCAGCGTCACACACTGACCGATTCCCGTGGCATAAGCCGCACCCGCAATTCCAAGCTTCGGTACCGGTCCCAGACCAAAGATCATAACCGGATCTAAAATAATATTGGTTACACATCCGAGCATCATACAGATCATCGACACCTTCATCCGCCCGACTGCCTGAAAGATCTTTTCATATGCAAGTCCCAGACCGATCACTGGTGCAAACGCAAATACCCGCGTGGAATACGTGCATGCCAGTGCGATCACCTGTGTATCGCCTGTAAACATCCGAAGAAACGATGGCATAATGACAGAACAAAGCAGTGCCAGCACCAGACCGTGGATCAAATTTAACAAAAGCCCCACGGATGCCGACTCATCCGCCAGTTTCTCTTCTTTTGCTCCCAGATAAAAGGCTACCCTTGCATTGATTCCGATCGCAAATCCGATAACAATGGCATTGACGAGATTTTGCATCGGAAACACAAGGGCAAGCGCCGTCATCGCATCTTCACTGATCTTTGCCACAAAATAACTGTCCACAATGTTATACAATGCATTCACTGCCATGGATATGACCATGGGAAGTGACATGGAAAGCACCAGCGGCAGGATTTTTCTTGTTTTCATGTACTCCTGATTCATACAAACTCCTCTTTTCTGCCGGATGTTCCGCAAAAAAAGACTATAGACCGACGGTTTGAATCAGAAACCGTAAAATCTATAGTCTTTTTCAGACATCCTGTTTTGTGTATCTTATCTTACTTCAATTGGTCTGTTTTTGCAAGTCTTTTCTAAAATAAAGAGGTGTCAGTATCTTTCCGGGATTTGTGGAGCCGTAAGGAAACAGACGTATTTCTATGTACAATACCGGAATGTCCGGTCGGTCAGAATTCTTGCAAAGATCAGACCAAGCGGCAGTGCCACAATAATTAAAATTGCAGAAGCAAACCAGGATGCAGAGGTATTCAAAGACATCGCCCCCAGATTGTAAATTGCCCGGTACAGATACAGTCCCGGTACCATAATGACAATCGACGGAACCGTAAGTGAAATCCTTGGATATCCCGCCTGGTTTTTGATCAATGATGCAAGGATTCCTGCCAAAAGTGCTCCCACAAAAGCAGCCGCAGCCGGAGGAAATGAAGCAAGATCCACCAGCTCCAGCCGGAGGGTGTTGGCCACTGCTCCGATCAGTGCTGCCGTTGCCGCCAGTTTCCACGGACTGTTAAACATAATCGAAAATCCGAACACGCCGCAGAAACTGAAGACCAGACGCAGTATGATATGCATGGGAACGGACATGGAAAGCGCCGGAAAATTCACCGGATGCAGATGCAAAAGCAGTGCCATCAGCCATGCCGTAATGGTCGCAACAACAATGATAATGATCGCATAGGTCAGCCTCTCCAGCCCGGAACGCATATCCAGCTTGGCAAGGTCAATTCCGCTTGTAATAAACGGAAAGCCCGGAATGATAAAAAGCATGGAACAGATATATCCCGCCTCATGCTGCAGGGAAACCCCGGCAATCAGCTCTGCGATCCGAAGCAGAATGGTATAGGTAACGCACGCCGAGGCAACGGATGCCACAATCCCGAGAAACAGTGTCAGATGATGCTTTGTCAGTTTGCAGCGGACAAAGTTTCCAAGTCCTGCCCCGCAAAAAGCAAACAGCATTTCCACGGGTCCTCCGCCAAGCAAAAATGTGAATGCGCCGCATGCCAGTGCCGCGGCAAATCCCAAAGCCACCGGGGAATAGAGTCCATGAATCCGGTCGATCTCATCCAGATGATCATGGAGCTGTTCGCCCGTCATGGTTTTCCCTACGGTTGAAAATTCACCGATAAAACGCTCCAGCCGGTTCAGTTTTGATGTGTTGACTCCGGTATTGGTCAGGCAAAGAGACTGGGAAAATCCACTTGTTCCATCAAAACAGGTATATTCAATCGACATCAGACCGATATCTGTCGAACATGTAATTCCGAGATTTTGTGAAATCGTATTCATGGAACTGCGGACACGCCAGGCTCCCGTTCCACAGGATAACAGCATCAGGCCGACACGGCCGACGATTGAAGCTTTTTCGGTCAGGTCTGCCTCTGTAATCGGACAATTTCCGTGGCCGCTGTACTCATGCCATGGGATATCCATGTGATTTTTAGGTATTGCAGTGGTTTGCATGAATCATCATCCTCTTTCTTAATGCATCAATACAATTTTGTTTGCAATATCAATGTTTTTCTCCAATGCCTTCCGAAAATGGTACATCGGCAAAAACACCCCAAGTGCATCGTAACGGTTTCCCTTATTTTCCATGGAATCCTGTCCGTAATAAACGACCGAACGTGGCAGGGATTTCTGCAGATCCATCAGGATATCCCAGATGGCCGCATATGCCTGCGCTTCTGTCTCCTGTATTTTTACCGTATCCGGCATTTCATAGACAAGCAGCACTCCGATATGCTCTCCCATACGGATTTCCTGTGCTTCCATGGTATCTCTGTCATAACAATGCCGTTTACGGAATCCGTATGCCAGATACATCTTCACCTGTTCACTCTTTTGAAATACCTTAAAAAACTGCTCATAATTTTTGTCACTGACATGAAATTTGATATCCGGAATTAATTTTCCATCCTCATCCGTCAGGATATAGGGATTTGTCTGACCATTGGCATTAAAACGAAACGGAGCCAGAAACGAATTCCGCAGCAGATCAAACATACTGTTCTGGCAGATTGCCATCAGAAACGCCGTCAGATCCTTTTCCTCATAAGAACGAAACAGTGCGGTTGCGAACTGCTCCGCAGAAAGACCGTTGCCCTCATAATCATCGCCCACTCCGAGCGCATCATAAAACGTTTCCATCAGGCGCTCACATGCCTGCGGATTCTCTTTAATCTTTTCAAAAAGCATTTTTGCCTTCTGTTCCCTTGGAAAAATTGTTGCCATAAAAATACACTTCCTTTTCTCAATCTCGCTATCTTTTATTATAAAGAATATTTTTAAAAAGGATAACGTATTTTCTATATAAGTTTCATATTAAATTGACATATTAAAATGCGGTGAAAATAATCCTTTCACCGCACATAATAATTACTGTTCTGTCTTTTCAATCTGCGTATCCATCTTTAAAATATGATTGATCAGCCATCCGCCAAGGAACTCAATCAGCTCATGCAGATATTCCTGCTGGTTGTCATCAATTTCTTCCAGCTTATCCAGATCGATACTCATCAGCTTGTCCACAAATGCCTGATGCGCCCTCTTTTGCGCTTCCAGCATCGGGCTGTTGATTTTCTGCATATAGGCCTCTTCATCTTCAAAATGAAACTTGGTATATTCCCGGAGTTCATCCAGCAGACGTACAATTTCATCGTATTTGTCATGAAGCAGGTCGTTATGGATCAGTGCATTTACCTCTCCGATAATCTCAAACAGCTTCCGGTGTTCCCTGTCTACCAGTTCAATTCCCGTATAATATTTCGCGGTAAACACAAACGGATCTTCTTTCTGCATTTTCCCGATCATCATGTCACTGCTTAAAATATGCCGGTACAGCCAGCGTACCAGATAGGTCAGAATCTCATCGAGCATCGCCGATGCATTCTCCCCGGTGAGTGGCTGCTTTTCCAGAAGTTTTACGTGATCGGCAAATGCCTGATGCTCTTTTTTCTGCAACGGCAGTTCCGGATCGTTCTGTGCCTCCATATAGGCTTCTTCGTGTGCAAAATGGTTTACGGCATAATCACTTAAATGTTCCAGTATATTTTTTACCGTCTGTGGTGTGCGTGCTTCCTTCGGCAGTTCAACCGCTTCATTGATCAGCGAAAACAGTTTTCGGTGCTCTTCATCGATCTGGTCGATGCCCGTCAGACAATCCTGCGTAAATTCGTACATTATTACGTTCCTCCCTCAGTGTATTTTCTCTGTGAAAACAAAAGTTCTTTTCTGCCACTATATAATCATTTTTTGGAATTGTCAAATACGAATTACTTCTATCATACTCTGTGCCGTTACACCATTAAGTATCCGTGCAGACATTTCTCCATAATACCAGAGTACTCCAAACTTTTTTGCATCCATAAAAAAATTCCTCCTATATCTTTCTGGTTCTAAGCTTAGAAAATATAGGAGGAAACGTCAATCTACGATTCCTTTATATCGCCTGATTCCGGCGTATTCTGCCCCACAGCCGCGGGGTATACAGTGTCAGAATCTTATTTACCTGATTTACTACCTTTGGATGAACAAGCAGGTAAATCACGCAGATACTCAGACAAATCAGAACAAACAGCGCAAACCATCCCCAGTCTCCGAGATAGTCATAGATTCCCGCAAACATCAGGATATCCCGCAGGATCCGGTGCAGCATATATACCGGCATCGTATTCTGTCCAATCACTGACAGACAGGTTTTCCCACGCGGCACAAAAAACATAATCGCCCACGAAATCAGAAACGCGGCAATCATCAGTGCCAGACGAACAAACGGCCCTTCCCACACATCATCCAGTTCATAATAGGAAATGTTTTCATAGACCATGCCAAGCTCATCTTTTAACTTTGAGCCAAACGCCAGAATTCCCGCACAGATTGCCACAGCAGCCGGTACAACAACTCTCCGGTAAACCGGTCGCAATGCCCGTTCAAGCACCGGTTGTTCCATATAATATCCCAGATAAAAGAACGGACCAAATACCAGAATACGGGACATGCACAAAAAATCGCCGATATTTTTGAAATATCCGGCGATCAGGGCCAGCGCAACCGTCACGATTAATACCGGTATCTCTTTGTACTTCCGGATGACAGGAATGGTAAGATACCACACAATCATGGCAAACAGATACCACGGTGCCCCACTCTGCGAGAAAAAATTAATCTCTGAGAAATCCCGGAATCCACACAGTGCATATACTATCTGAATTGCAATAACAAATATGATGTACGCCTTAATCAGATACAATATTTTTTTAAAATTATACTGCCCGTTTTTATATATTTTCTTTGCAAAATAACCTGACACAAATACAAAAAGCGGCATATGAAATACATAGATCAGGCGCTTTACCACCACAAGAACACTTTCTCCGTGGATAGGGAGCAAAAAATGTCCCAGCACGACTAAGAATATCAATACCGCTTTCAAATTATCAAAAAAATAATCTCTCTCTTTATTCATTCGACACATCCTCTATTACCGAGAATGTATTATAGAACTTTTGCCGAAAAAGTCAAGAACTATTACGCTTTTTGTTGAAACATTCCGTAAAATACCGCATCGGTATGTTTACGGATTTCCCCAAAATCATGGTATGGCACTTTCATGTTCCAGAAACACAGATGAGTGGAATGATTAATTTCCTCCATCACAGACAAAACTCCCGGCTGATCGGATTTCGTGATATAAAAAATCACGGAATCGAGAATCTTTTTTTCACTGTAACTATATTCAATTTTCTTACGCGTATAGCGAAATTCCGGTGTACAATCGTATTGTCTGAGTTTCAACTCAATCAATGCCCGGATTCCCTGCATGGTATAAATAGAATACGGAGCTTCAAATCCAAACCAGAAACCTTCTTTCCGGTAGAAACTCAGTTCCGTAACATCCGGCCGCATATATTCTTCCCGCGCAACAACACGGATTCCGTCTGTATAATAAAATGTTTCTTCCGTATACACCATGATCGACGGCATAAAATCACCTCATCTGTACAATGTGCCAGTCATCTGTTCGTATCTTATTTGCGAAGAACAAAATCAGATACCATCTCATCCAGACTTTCAGCAGATGCAGAAAGTTCTTCACTGGTTGCAGATACTTCTTCAGAAGTAGCAGAATTAGACTGCACAACCCCGTTTACCTGCTCAACAGCAGCGGAAATCTGCTTTACCGATTCTGCCTGCTGATCAGAAATCTGACGGATCTTAGCCACCTCCATAACAACCGCATCCAGCTGTTCGATCATTTCCGACATAAACTGGGAAGTCTCATCTGCAACAGAGCTTCCGACACCCACCTGATTCAGACTGTTTGTCAGCATGACACGGGTTTCTTCTGCCGAAGAAGCACTCTCTTCCGCAAGGTTTTTAATCTGTTCTGCAACAACCGCAAATCCTTTTCCTGCTTCACCGGCACGCGCAGCCTCAATGGATGCATTTAAAGACAACAGGTTTGTCTGGCTGGCAATGCTTTCAATCTTTCCGATGACAACCTGGATATCATTGGTGGTCTCTGAAATATGCTGCATGGCTTCGACCAGTTCTTTCATCTTTGCACTTCCGCTGTCTGCCTTGATTGCAACCCGCTTTGCCTGGTCATGTACACTGTCTGTAGACTTCGTATTTTCTTCGATATGTGTAGCAACCTCGGCAACCGAAGATGTCAGCTGCTGTACTGCCGCTGCCTGATCGGTAGCTCCCTCTGCCAGTCCCTGCGCACTCTGTGCCAGCTGGTCAGCTCCTGCGGATACCTGATTGGAAGATTCCTGTACATTTTTGATCGTCTGGCTCAGATTATTTTCTGTCGCTTCCAGTTTCTTTAAAATTTCACCGAAATTTCCCTGATAGGCTTCAATATCATGGGATCTCGCATCAAAGTTTCCTTTTGCAAACTCTGTAAGGAGCTGATTGGTATCGTCCACAACACCCCTTAAATAAAAAGATGTATTGCGGAAACTTTCTGCAAGCTTTCCCAGTTCATCTTCCCCCTGATAAGAAATATCAATTTCGAGATTTCCGTGTGCCATGTCATCTGCGGCCTTTTCTATCTGGTCTAACGGTTCAAGAATATTTTCTGTCAGTTCCTGAATGATCATTTTGGAAAGCAATGGCATACCAACTACTGCAATGACAGGAATGATAATCCATACCGGATGTCCAAATACAAGCATTAAAATTGCAAACAGAATATTGTTCACCAGTAAAATTGCAAAAATTGCTTTCATAACCATTTTCAGCTTATCCGCAATTTTCACATTTTGAAAGTAATTCTTACGCATACGTTTCCTCCTATGTATCGTATACTATTTATCTATAATTCTACATCGAAATGTACATAATATCAAGCAGAATTATCCAAAAATTATACAAGTCTGTCCAAAACTGCTTGAGATCTGCAGTTCCACACACGGAGCATCCGGATCACTGCTGCCCTGACCTTTACATTCCACATGTCCGCCTGCATTGCTGTGTTCAAAGTATCATGTGCATTTTGCTTGCCACCAGATATACTGCGATAAAAATAAGAATAACTGCGTGAAGCCCACAAGAGGTAAAAAAGGAGCCATCTGTTTCAGATGACTCCCAAAAATCATATGGCTATGCACCAGCCATAAGTCTCTATTTTACTGTACGGACAGATAAGAATATCCCATCAGACTTGTATCCACGTCATGTGCCACCTCACGGCCCTCACGAATTGCCCAGACAACCAGTGACTGTCCTCTGTGCATATCTCCCGCAACAAATACGTTCTTTACATTTGTTGCATATGTTCCAGGCTCTGTAGCTACATTTGTTCTCTGGTTCAGCTCTACACCGAATGCCTTTGCAATGTATTCCTCTGTTCCAAGGAATCCTGCAGCGATCAGTACAAGTTCTGCCGGAATCTTCTTCTCGGAACCTGCAACTTCCACCATATTTCTGCGTCCGGTCTTCTCATCCACCTTGCTCTCAAGTCTGACGATTGTCAGACCATTCAGCTTGCCGTTCTTATCCTTATGGAATTCCTTTACGGTTGTCTGATAGATTCGTGGATCTGTACCGAAACATGCAATCGCTTCTTCCTGGCCATAGTCGGTCTTTAACACCTTCGGCCACTCCGGCCATGGGTTATTTGCTGCCCGCTCTGCCGGTGGACATGGCATCATCTCCAGCTGGGTTACAGACTTTGCACCCTGACGGATAGCCGTTCCCACACAGTCATTTCCGGTATCACCGCCACCGATGATCACAACATTTTTTCCCTTTGCGGAAATAAATTTGTTGTCCTTAAAATTGGAATCCAAAAGGCTCTTTGTGTTGCGTGACAGATAATCGACTGCAAAATAGATTCCTTCTGCATCACGACCTGCTGCCTTGATATCACGCGCATGCTTTGCTCCACAGCAGAGGATGACTCTGTCATACTCTTTTAACAGCTCTGCACTCTTGACATCCACACCGACATTACAGCCTGTGATAAACTTCACGCCCTCTTCTTTCATAACATTGATCTTACGGTCAATGATCTGCTTTTCGAGCTTCATATTCGGAATACCATACATCAGAAGTCCGCCGACACGGTCATCTCTCTCATATACCGTAACATCATGTCCTCTCTGGTTCAGCTGATCTGCTGCTGCCAGTCCGGAAGGACCGCTGCCGATGACTGCCACCTTTTTGCCGGTACGCACCACAGGGGGCTTGGCTGCCGCATAACCCTCGCTGTAGGCATTTTCAATAATTGCATATTCGTTCTCCTTGGTGGAGACCGGATCCCCATTCAGTCCACAGGTACATGCCGCCTCACACAGAGCCGGACATACTCTGGACGTGAATTCGGGGAAATTGTTGGTCTTTTTCAGGCGGTTGTAAGCCTGTTGCCAGTTGCCGGTATATACCAGATCGTTCCACTCCGGCACCAGATTGTGCAGGGGACATCCGCTGGCCATACCGCAGATCATCATGCCCGACTGGCAGAACGGCACGCCGCATTCCATACATCTGGCACCCTGTAAGCGCTGCTTTTCCTTCGGCAGATGCTCATGGAATTCGTTAAAATGCTGTATTCTCTTCTTAGGATCCTCAGCCACGCTGACTTCCCTTTTATATTCCATAAATCCCGTTGGTTTTCCCATGACTCTCTCCATTCTGCAGACGCTTCGGCGTCGGAAGAATCGCGAACTAAATTTCATATTTAGTTCTGCGATAAACTAATTTGTGGCGCCCGCGGCACAAATTAGTCGTGTGAAAAGCAATCTGTCAAGATTACTTTTCACACTGGCCTCCTACTTTCTGGTGTTGGCATAGAATGCTTCGATCTGTGCCTGCTCTGCGCTCAGTCCTTTTTCCTCCATCTGGACGATGGTCTTTAAGACTCTCTCATAATCATGAGGGATGATCTTCTTGAACTTGGGCAGATACTCTCCAAAGTTGTCCAGCACTTCCTTACCCTTGGTGGAATTGGTCAGTGCCACATGCTCCTGGATCATGGATTTCAGTTCCAGCACATCATATTTGGATGTGATCTCACTGGAAGATACCATTTCCTTATTCAGACGCTTGTACAGATCGTTGCCTTCATCCAGTACATAAGCGATACCGCCGCTCATACCGGCTGCGAAATTTTTACCGGTCATACCGAGAACTACCACACGACCGCCGGTCATGTATTCACAGCCATGATCTCCTACACCCTCGACAACTGCGATGGCACCGGAGTTACGCACGCAGAAACGCTCGCCTGCCACACCGTTGATAAATGCCTTACCGGAGGTTGCACCGTACAGTGCCACGTTACCGATGATGATGTTTTCCTCCGCCTTGAACTTGCTACCCTGGGGAGGATATACCACCAGCTTACCACCGGATAAGCCCTTGCCGAAGTAGTCGTTGCTGTCACCTACCAGTTCCAGGGTCAGACCCTTGGGAATGAAGGCTCCGAAGGACTGTCCACCGGCACCCTTGCACAGTACATGGTAGGTATCCTCTTCCACATCATCGCCCAGTTTTCTGGTGATCTCACTTCCGAGGATCGTACCGAAGGCACGGTCGGTGTTGCTGACATCCACTTCAATGCTTCGCTTCTGTCCCGCATCAATAGCTTTGCCCAGTTGCTTTAACAGCACCTTCTCATCCAGCGTCTTCTCCAGCTGGAAGTCATAGACCTGCTTGGGATCGAAGGTCACCTTCTGCTTGCTGCCTTCGTAAGGGTTGCTTAAGATCTGGGTCAGATCCACTTCCTCCTGACGATCGGTCAGATGCTCTTTTCTCTTCAGCAGATCGGTTCTGCCCACCAGTTCATCTACAGTACGCACACCCAGTGCTGCCATATATTCCCGCAGCTCCTGGGCGATGAAGCGCATGAAATTTACCACATACTCCGCCTTGCCCCGGAAGCGTTTGCGCAGCTCCGGATTCCTG
>ENA-OYXL01000357-OYXL01000357.1-human-gut-metagenome-genome-assembly--contig:-NODE-357-length-18447-cov-5.903871_pt1 | contig 18447 bp, 16 predicted proteins | sample MGYA00244845_ERZ653422 | MGnify/ENA primary metagenome ERZ653422 (study PRJEB26926, sample SAMN06164903) | human gut metagenome | biome: ENVO:00009003; feature: ENVO:2100002; material: ENVO:00002003... | reverse complement strand
ATCTACACTTATGCGATCGTCGGCAGCGTCAGATGTGTATAAGAGACAGGAAATTCACAAGATTGTTCTTGCTTTGCTTCTGTTGTCTGATTCTCTGCCGTCTGTACTGTTGTTTCATTTTTACTGGCTGTTGTTGTTTTTGTTGTTTCTTTTGTATTCTTTGTCTTTGTTGTCTTTTCTTTTGTAGTTTTCTTTTTAGCTGTTGTTGTTGCGCTTATCTTTTTCTTTTTTGATGTACTGCTTTTTGTCTTTTTGCTGTTTTTCTTACTCTTCTGAGATTTCTTTTTATCTTTTTTCTTTTCGTTCTTCTTCTCTTTTTTACTTGTTGTCTTTGCTGCTTCTGTCTGCGTTGCCTTCTCTTTTTCTGCCGTTGTTATCTGTGCCTGATCTTTTGTATCTTTCTTCTGTGTATTTGAACAGGCTGTCATCGATACTACCATCAATGCAGAAATCAGCCATACCATATATTTTTTCATAAAAAATAGATCCTCCCACGTATACAGCATAAAAGGATCTACTCTGGCTTATTTACATAACAAAAAGACATGCATTCTTATTCATTTCTAAAAAGACTACATTTTATCATCTTATCTTTTGTCATTCTGGCACCATGAGGACGACTTCGTCGCTCGCAAAGTATATCCTTAGATCATGGCAAGTATTCCGGCTTAAGATCATCGTCTTGGCACCTTCCCAGTTTCCCAGTGGTATATTACCTTGACTCCCTATTACGGCGGCGGGACCGCTCAGGATTTGCACCTGATTCCCTTTTTCATCACTCATCTCCAACAGATTCGGGAGAGGTGAAACCAAAACTGCGGCAAAGGTAACAAAAACCCTTAATAAATGCTCTATCTTTGCAAAAAAATAAAGAAGTGTTCAATAGGGAGGAACAGCTCAAATGAATTATTCCACGCTTTCTATACTCCGGATGTGTACAGACGCAACTCAGTCCGCACATTTTAAAAGATTCATCCTTGACGTTGATAGGCCATGAAACAACTCCTGCATAGCCGATAATTTCACTTCCTTCCATAGCACAGAATGATATTACATTCATTTCCGCAGGATGAATATCTTTTGTGTCTCTATGGTCATTGGCTTTCTATGTATTTACAGAATATTTTTCTTATTGACAAATATAAGGAATGCCTGCCTTGTTCATGGCAAAAAATGAGTTGTTATTTGTTGCCAGTTAGGGTAGAAAAGTAATAGTAGAATGAGGGAGTTATTATTAAGTTGGAAAAGATTTTAATAATTTTGTTTCTTTTTATAAAAATAATAATACCTTTGCCCCCGTTTTGGTGAAACAATAGTATTTCTAGCTATTTGTTTAAAAGGGAATCCGGTGAGAAGCCGGAACAGTACCCGCTACTGTGAACACCTTAATAAAGAGGAATATTCTATCTACATGCCACTGTCGTAAGACGGGAAGGTTTTATTCCTTGGGTGAAGTCAGGAAACCTGCCAAAATAAACTATTGGATGCTATTTCCCGGGGTTAGGAAATGGCTGAAGGTTCTGGTCGAATCAACAAGAAGGTTTGTACTTTTTAAGTGGGCAGGTGAAAATCTGTTCTCCGTTGTTTGCTGTGAGCATACATGTACATCTCTGCTGTTTTTCGTATCAGGTTCCTAACAATAATAATCAAAATATGTAAAAGACAAAACCATTGGTTTTAAACTAAAATTTTTATAAGTTTATGATTAGAAAAATCGTCTTTAATATCCATTTGATATTGGGATTATTGCTTTGTGTGCTTTTTCTGATGTGGTTTCTTTCAGGATTTGTGATGATATATCATAGTTTCCCAAGAGCCTCTCAAGAGTACAAACTGCAAAGACAGCAACCGCTTCAAGGTGCATTGCCGGCAATAGATAGTATAATAGCTTATGTGCCGGACTCTGCCAAGTTACAATCTCTCTCCATAGAGATGCGTTTTGATCGTCCTGTGGTTAGTTTCCGCGGGAAAGACGTACCGGGAGATAGGTATTTGGATACATTGGAACCTGTGGAAGACTTTAATGAGGAAGTGCGGCAGAAAATAATAAGCCTATGGTGCGACGCTTCTGTCCATCGCATTGATACTTTGCAGGAAGTGGACCAGTGGATACCTTTCGGCAGGTTAAGTGAGGAAATGCCGATTTATAAATATTATTTTGATGATCCGGAGCAGCATCAACTTTATATGACTTCCCGCGATGGAAGAGTATTACAGTTTACGGATAAAAACAGCCGTTTCTGGGCATGGTTAGGGGCAATCCCGCATTGGGTATATTTCACTTCATTACGTCAGCATCAGACGGCCTGGATAGAATTTGTCAAGTGGGCTGCTGGAATAGGTTGCATTATGTGTTTTGCCGGACTTTGGTTGGGTATTCAAGACTGGTGGAAACAACGCAAGCTGGGCTATTTTCGCTCTCCCTATCGTAAAAGTTGGTATAAGTGGCATTTTATCAGTGGTGTGTGTTTTGGCTTGTTTGCCATTACTTTTGCTTTCAGCGGACTTATGTCGCTGACAGATATGCCGGACTGGATGAAGAAAGCTCCGAAAGAGAAGCAGAAGCAAATGTTTTCCGGACGTTTCCGTCAAGACAGTATGTTACCCGTCGAGGCTTATGCACTGGACTACCGGACTGTGCTGTCCACCTCTGATTCAATAAAGAGAATTACTTGGAGCAGCTGGCGAAGAAACCCTTATTATAAAATCAGAATGAACAATACTGTACAGAACATAGATTCGTCAGACACTATTTCCGTACGTCCTTTTCGGTTGACTGAAGAGATGATCCGTATGGATGTCAGACAGCAGTTTGGTGACAGTGTTCGTTGGAAAATGGACTTACTTTCTGAGTATGATGCCGATTATTATGGTAAGAAGAAGGAGCGCAATCCGCTTCCCGTTTATCGGGTAATTGTAGACGACGACATGCATACTCATCTGTATTACGATCCGGAGAATATCTCGCAAAGGCGTATAGATGATGATGGACGTACCCGTAGGTTTTTATACAGTGGCTTACATAGTTTGAATATCAAATATCTCACAGACCGCCCCATTCTTTGGAATATTGTCATGTTTACCTTAATGATAGGTGGAACTTTCCTTTCTTTGACGGGGGTAGTCTTATCCGTTAAATGGATTCTTAGGAAGATAAAGAAGTTTAGGAAATAGGTAATAGATTTTTTAATTTAAGATGTAAAGATGAACAAGAAAGTATTTTTAGTATTAGCTGCCGCTTGCCCATTATGGGTGTTTGGGCAGAGTAAAAGTCTCACAGACAGCATTTTTAAGATTAATGAGGTGGAGATTACGGCCAAGCAGAAGAGACCTTTGCAAGACCAGCCGGTAGATATGTTGAATATGGCTGTTCCGTTGAAGTATCTCCCCATGACTGTAACCAAAATAGACCGTGTCACCCTGCAGCGTAAGCATATCACTAACATGGAAGATGCTGTACGTTTCTTGCCTGGGGTCGTTTTAAGTTCAAATCAGTTAGGAGCCTTCCAGCGTTACAGTATTCGTGGAACTTCTGATGCCGTGATTGCTTATGACGGTATACGTGATGAACGTTCTTTGACGAATACAATACCTTTCGGCGACCTTTCTTCGGTTGAGTCCATAGAAGTTATCAAAGGGCCGGCTTCCATATTGGCAGGCCATTCTGTGATGGGTGGGATTATCAACATCATTCGTAAGAAACCATCAGAACGCTTTACGGGTAATGCCAGTATAAGCTATGGTAGTTGGGAACAAAAAGAAGCTAACGTGGGATTTGGTGGCAAGTTGGCAGGGCCGGTAAATTATCGTGCCAATATTTACTATGCCAACGGTGATGGTTATCGTATGGTAAATGCAGACCGCTTTTCCGGAATGTTTGCTATCGGCTCTCAAGTCGGTAAGAAAGGATATCTGGATGCAAGTGTCAATTTCAATGATGACCATTATACCACAGATATAGGCGGTGCTCCTACCATGCCCGGAGATGTCTATAGCGTGGACGGAGACAGACTGTTTGCTAAAAATGGTGAACGTAACCCGCTTTGTGACTATGAAGATGTATTTAATGACATCGCCAACAATAGCATGCGCCGCCGCAATGTGGATGTACTGGCTACTTATACTCACGAATTGACGGACTGGCTGACCCTGCGTGACCGTTTTTCTTATAATCACAGTAACTTGGACTACTCTTGTGTCGAAAAAGTCAGTTACCGTACCAGTGATAAACCTATATATGACTGGTATTACAAAGATAGTAGAACCGGAAACATAAAATATATAGAAGTGGATTCAGTACGTAGCGGAGATCCTCTTTGTTTTAATCCCGACCATCGTACTACCAGCAATATGCTCGATTTTACCGGTAAGTTCGAGACTGGCAACGTCAAGCATAACTATACACTTGGATGGACTTATTCTTATTTCAATTTCACCCAATATAACGGTTATGGCGATGGAGATGTGTGGGGACCGGGATTGAATGAAATGGTGTCTGTTGCTGATCCCCATTATGTACGTGACTGGTGGGACAGTAAAGTTTCTGCCGCTTCCATCAGCCATTATACTACGAATGCGATTTACCTGACGGATGTTTTTGATATTAACGAACACTGGAAAGGTATGCTTAGCGGTCGTTTCGATATCTATAGATACAAAAAGGCAACAGCGACTATCAGTGACGGACGTCAGCATTATGATGACGCCAATCGTACAGACTGGCAGAAAGTTTCAACTTCCGCCTTTACCTACCGTGCCGGATTGGTGTATTTGCCGATTCCTGAAGTCTCGCTTTATGCTTCTGCGGCTTCTTTCTTCAAACCATATAATACCATGTATAATAAAGATGTGATTTATTATGATCGCAACGGGCACGAATTTATTCCAGATGATGCCGGTGGTGAAGTATTCAAGCCGCAGCGTGGTAATCAGTTTGAATTCGGGGCACGGTATGAAAGCAAGTGGATAGATGTAAATGCCAGTGTCTATTATATCCGTAAATTTAATGTAGTAACTAAGATTGGTGAACAGACCGTACAGGAAGGCGACGAGGTGATAAAGAAGACGGTACAAGCTCAAGTCGGTCGTGCCACTTCCAAGGGATTTGATTTTGACATTACACTGCATCCTGTGACCAATCTTCAGATTGTAGGAGGTTTGGGATGGTCCGATTATCGCCAGATTGCCAGCAACATGGATTGGATTCCTCAAGATGCAGACTGGGTTACTTTGGACGAGGATGGAAAGATTAATATTCGTGCAACTGGTGTTCCGCGTACTACTTTCTATACCTATGCTGACTATACCATTCCACGTGGTATACTGAAAGACTTTTCTTTCCATTTAAGTGGTACCTTCACCGACCGCATATATAGTAGTATTGAAAATAATGTTTATGATCCGTCACGCTATATTGTGGATGCAGGCATTTATTACACTATAAAAAATAGTATAACATTGTCTTGCAACATCAATAATATTTTCAATAACCATTACTTCAGTAGTGCTACAAAACTTGCAAAACCCCGTAACTTTATAGCAACCATCGCTTATAATTTTTAACTCTAATAAGTAGTGGCAGAATAATCTTTTATTCAATGGTTACCTCTTGAAATAGTGTTTGTATGAGGATGGCACATTTTCCGAAAGAAAATGTGCCGTTCTGTTTTTTTTATCTGTCTGAACTATATAGTTTTTGTAGGATAAATCTTTTATAAGGAATGCTTCGTTCATGAGTTGTTATTTATAGTAAATGGAGGTTGAAAAGTAATTGATAAGATTTCCTTGGATAATGCTTGGATTTCGTGAGTTCTTTTTATCTTTGTCTCCCGAAAAATGGTTTTCGAGTCACCTTGGGCGTGATAAGGAATTAAAAGGGAATCTTGTGAAAGTCAAGAACTATCCCCGTAGCTGTAAGCTTTGGCTCCTTTGCAGGAGAGGTGTTGCGACACTCTATAAGCCACTGGTCCGATGACAGACCGGGAAGGCGTCGTAACAGAAGCAAGTCAGAAGACCTGCCGTTTTTTAATCATCCATTCAATGCTTTCGGGTGAAAAGCTATAGAACGAGTCCATTGAAGATTCATTTTATTACTTGGTTTCTGTGCATTGTTGTATGAATTGTCGTTGATAATTTTTTAAATCTTAAATTATAGACATGATTAATTCAGAAACTTTTATCGTCAAGAGGGATGGTAAGAAAGAGGCTTTCTCGCTTGATAAAATCAAAAATGCAATCAGTAAGGCATTTTTATCGGTGGGCAGCTTTGCTACCCAGGATGTCATTACCAATATTCTCAGCCGCGTGAGCATCAGCGACGGAACCAGTGTGGAAGATATACAGAATCAGGTAGAGGTGGCTCTGATGGCCGAGCACTACTATGCTGTGGCAAAGTCATTCATGCTTTACCGGCAGAAACATCTGGAGGACCGGGAAGTGCGTGACAAACTCCGTTTCTTGTTGGACTATTGTGATGCCTCCAACCCTGCTACTGGTAGTAAGTATGATGCCAATGCCAATGTGGAAAACAAGAATGTGGCTACTTTGATAGGCGAGCTTCCCAAGCCGAACTTCATCCGCCTGAACCGTCGTCTGTTGACGGACCGCCTCAAAGATATGTATGGCAAGGAGGTGTCCGATCGTTATCTGGAGCTGCTGAACAACCACTTTATCTATAAGAACGATGAAACCAGTCTTGCCAACTATTGCGCCAGTATTACCATGTATCCCTGGCTGATAGGAGGTACCATGTCGGTGGGAGGTAATTCTACGGCACCCACTAATCTGAAATCTTTCTGCGGTGGTTTCATCAATATGGTATTTATCGTGTCGAGCATGTTGAGCGGCGCTTGTGCCACACCGGAATTCTTGATGTACATGAACTATTTTGTTGGTAAGGAATATGGCGAGGACTACTACCTGCATCCCGAAAAGGTGGTGGACCTTTCCTCTAGACAGCGGACCATAGACAAGGTAATCACGGACTGCTTCGAGCAAGTGGTATACTCCATTAACCAGCCTACTGGTGCAAGAAATTTCCAAGCCGTTTTCTGGAATGTGGCATACTATGACAAGTATTACTTCAACAGTCTTTTCGAGCATTTCATGTTTCCCGATGGCAGTAAGCCCGATTGGAATTCCTTGAGCTGGCTGCAGAAACGTTTCATGAAATGGTTCAATAAGGAGCGCACTAAAACTGTGCTTACTTTCCCGGTAGAGACTATGGCATTGCTGACGAAAGACGGTGATGTACTGGATAAGGAATACGGTGACTTCACGGCGGAGATGTATGCCGAAGGCCATTCTTTCTTTACCTATATGAGCGACAATGCCGATTCTTTGAGCAGCTGCTGCCGCTTGCGCAATGAAATTCAAGACAATGGATTCAGTTATACGTTGGGCGCCGGAGGTGTGTCTACCGGTTCGAAGAGTGTCCTTACCATCAACCTCAACCGCTGCATCCAGCACGCTGTAAAGTCGGGTCTGCTTTATCATTTTTTCCTTGAAGAAGTGGTGGACCTGGTGCATAAAGTGCAGATGGCCTATAATGAGAATCTGAAACAGCTGCAAAGTAAAGGCATGCTGCCACTATTCGATGCGGGATACATCAACCTCGGACGCCAGTATCTGACTATCGGTGTGAACGGGCTGGTGGAAGCTGCGCAGTTCATGGGCATAGACATCAATGACAATCCTAAATACGAAGCTTTCGTGCAGGAGATATTGAGTATTGTGGAGAAGTACAACAAGAAATACCGTAGCAAGGACCTGCTGTTCAACTGCGAGATGATTCCCGCCGAGAACGTCGGTGTGAAGCATGCCAAGTGGGATAGGGAAGCCGGGTTCCAGACATTCCGCGACTGCTACAACAGCTACTTTTACATTGTGGAAGATACCTCGCTGAACATTGTGGATAAATTCCGTTTGCACGGTCGCCGTTATATAGAACATCTGACCGGAGGCTCTGCACTGCACATGAATCTGGAAGAACATTTGAGTAAAGAGCAGTACCGGCAACTGCTCCGGGTAGCCGCTACCGAGGGCTGCAACTACTTCACCTTCAACATTCCGAACACCATCTGCAATGACTGTCATCATATAGACAAACGTTACTTGAAGGAATGCCCGAAATGTCATAGCAATAATGTGGACTATTTGACTCGAATCATCGGCTACATGAAGCGTGTCAGCAACTTCTCTCAGCCACGGCAGAAGGAGGCCGCACAAAGATACTATGCTCCGGTACACTGATTATGACATCGTATTTCAAGAGATTCCAGACGAGGTGACGCTTGCCATCAATATATCCAATTGTCCCAATCGTTGCAAAGGCTGCCATAGTGCCTATCTGATGGAGGATGTGGGCGACTTGCTGACGGAAGAGAGCCTTTCCGCACTTCTCCAAAAGTATGGAAGTGCGGCAACTTGCGTCTGTTTCATGGGAGGGGATGCCGAACCGATGGAAGTGGAACGGCTGGCAAGGTTCATTTCCTCCGGGCAGGCGTTTCCTGCTGTAAAGGTGGGCTGGTACTCCGGTAAGGATGAGCTTCCCGAAGGATTGGATATACGATACTTCCAGTATATCAAGTTGGGGCCGTACGTCGAAAGTCTTGGCGGCTTGAAGTCGGAACATACCAACCAGCGGCTCTATCGCATAGAGCAGGGAAGGATGGAAGATATTACTTACCGTTTCAGACGGTAACAGTCAATAGATATCTGTTGATATATGAAGGGAAATTTGAAAATACCAATAAATATGTAGTCTGATTTTTTGCATTGCATCCGGTTTCCATTATCTTTGCCCACGAATTGGTTCCGGATGCATGTTTCCATCATCTGGATTAAAAGGGAATCGGGTGTAAATCCCGGACAGTCCCGCTGCTGTGAAACTCCGTTTTAAATCATGAAAAACACCCTTGCCACTGATATGCATTGAAATATCGGGAAGGCTTCAGGATTAGGAGTCAGTCAGAAGACCTGCCATTCATTAAAGGCTGCCTTTGCTCGTGGGTTAGGAAGACAGTACGAAGATATTAGTTGAACATTTAAACAAGAAATGGAATGCCTTTGTTAAAGGTATGTCCGCATTGTGGTGTGACTATATATATCCTTTATATATTAAAGAAAAAGTAAAATGATTAAGAAAGTATTGATTGCCAACAGAGGTGAGATTGCCTTGCGCGTCATGCGTTCGTGCCGGGAGATGGGACTGCTTACGGTTGCTGTCTTTTCCGAGGCCGACCGCACCTCCCATCATGTGGCATATGCCGATGAGGCTTATCCGATAGGACCGGCCGTGGCAAAAGAGAGTTATCTGAATATTGAAAAAGTGATTGCCACGGCAAAGCGATGCGGTGCCGATGCCATCCATCCGGGTTACGGCTTTTTGTCGGAGAACTCGGAGTTTGCACGCCGTTGCAAGGAGGAAGGGATTATCTTTATCGGTCCCGCTGCCGAGACGATGGAGGCGATGGGCGACAAGATAGCTGCCCGCAAGCGAATGATTGCGGCAGGCGTACCCGTGGTTCCCGGAACGGAACAACCTTTGCAGAGTGCCGAAGAAGCCGTGCGCATCTGCAACGAGATAGGTTATCCCGTGATGCTGAAGGCGTCTATGGGTGGCGGTGGTAAAGGTATGCGCCTTATCCATAACGAGAGCGAAGTGGTGGAAGCCTACAACACGGCACGCTCCGAGTCCATGTCCTCCTTTGGAGACGACACGGTCTATCTGGAGAAGTTCGTGGAAGAACCCCACCACATCGAGTTCCAGATATTGGGTGACAACCACGGCAACGTCATCCACCTCTTCGACCGCGAATGCTCCGTGCAACGCCGCAACCAGAAGGTGGTAGAAGAAAGCCCGTCACCCTTCCTTACGCCGGAATTGCGCCGGGAGATGGGGGAGAAGGCGGTTGCCGCAGCCAAGGCAGTAAACTACTCCGGTGCAGGTACCATCGAGTTTTTGGTAGACAAGAACCGTCGGTTCTACTTCCTCGAAATGAATACGCGCTTGCAAGTGGAGCACCCCATCACGGAAGAAGTGGTAGGCGTGGACCTGGTGAAAGAGCAAATCCGCATTGCCAACGACGAGGTGCTGCACCTCAAGCAGGAGGAACTGTTCCAGCGCGGCCATGCTATAGAGTGCCGCATCTGTGCCGAAGATACGGAAAACAACTTCATGCCGTCTCCCGGTGTCATCAAGCAACTGACGGAGCCGAACGGAATCGGTGTGCGTATAGACAGCTATGTGTACGACGGCTATGAGATTCCCATCTACTACGACCCTATGATAGGTAAGCTCATCGTATGGGCAACCACCCGCCAGTATGCCATCGAGCGTATGCGCCGTGTGCTCTACGAGTACAAGATTACGGGCGTAAAGACCAACCTTGCCTATCTGAAGCGCATCATGCACGTGCCCGACTTTGTGAAGGGAGAGTACAACACCCTCTTTATCGAGAAGAACGCCCGCATGCTGGTACGCACCAATACCACCAACGAAGAGTTGGAGAACATTGCCATGATAGCCGCCTATATGGACTATCTGGTTAATCTGGAGGAGAACGTTTCGGCACAGCTGTCCGATGGCCGCCCCATCAGCCGTTGGAGGGAATTCGGCTTGCAGAAGGGAGTGCTTAGGATTTAAGGAATGGAAAATTGATAATGGAGATTTAATAATGGAAATACATATAGGAGACCGTATAGCAGACATTACCCTGGTGGGTAAGGAAGGAAATAAGGTTCAGCTTACCATTGACGGAAAGCCTTACGAAGTGGACATTGTGATGGCGGAGAACGGAAGTTGCTCCATCCTGCACAACGGAAACTCGTTCAACGCAGGCCTTGTGCGCGGCGAGGGAGGAAAGAGCTATGACATCAGCATGCTCCAGCGTTCCTTCCACGTAGACATTGTAGACACGCAAGCCAAGTATCTGCACATGAAGAAAGGAGCCGACGAGAAGCAGGGCGACAAGATTTTGGCTCCGATGCCGGGCAAGGTGGTAAGCATCCCCGTCAAGGTGGGCGACCGACTGGCTGCCGGCGACATTGCCGTGGTGCTGGAAGCCATGAAGATGCAGAGTAACTATAAGGTAAATGCCGACTGCATCGTCCGCAACATCCTCGTGAGCGAGGGCGAACCGGTAAATGCCAACCAAGTATTGATTGAATTGGAGTTGATAAAGGGGGAATAATCCCGAGTCGCATTCAGTCCGTATATTATAAATCACTAAATTGTAAATGCAAATATGAACAGAGAAGAAATATACCGCCAGTTTGAGGAACTGGACAAACGTGCCTCGCTGGGTGGGGGCGTAGACAAGATAGAGAAACAACACGCCTCCGGCCGCATGACTGCCCGCGAACGTATTGACATGCTGCTGGACAAAGGCTCGTTCAATGAGCTGGACAAGTTCGTGAACCACCGTTGCACCAACTTCGGCATGGAGAAGAAGCAGATTGCCGGAGACAGCATGGTGTCCGGTTACGGAAAGATAGACGGCCGCCTTGTATTTGTCTATGCCTACGACTTCACGGCGCACGGCGGTTCGCTCAGCGAGACGAATGCCGCAAAGATTGTAAAGGTGCAGCAGCTTGCCCTGAAGAACGGTGCTCCCGTCATTGCCCTCAACGATTCGGGCGGCGCACGCATCCAGGAAGGTGTGAACAGCTTGGCAGGCTATGCCTCCATCTTCTATCAGAACACCATTGCGTCGGGTGTCATTCCGCAGATATCCGCTATTCTGGGTCCGTGTGCCGGTGGGGCATGCTACTCTCCGGCGCTTACCGACTTTATCTTCATGGTAAAGGAGCAGAGCCACATGTTTATCACCGGTCCGGACGTGGTAAAGACCGTGACCCACGAGGAGGTGGACAAGGAGGAACTGGGCGGTGCCTATACGCATAGCAGCAAGAGCGGCGTTACCCACTTCATGTGCAATACGGAGGAGGAGACACTGATGAGCATCCGCGAGCTGCTGAGCTTCCTGCCGTCCAACAATATGGAGGATGCTCCCTTCACTCCCTGCTCCGACGATATCCATCGCCGGGTAGAGACGCTTCAGACCGTCATCCCCGAAGACCCGAACATGCCTTATGACATCAAGGATATTATAGAACCGGTGCTGGACAACCAGTACTTCTTCGAAGTGATGCCTCACTTTGCCAAGAACGTCGTTATCGGTTTCGGTCGTCTGAACGGGCGTTCGGTAGGTATCGTGGCAAACCAGCCTGCCTATTTGGCGGGTGTGCTCGATATTGATGCCAGCGACAAGGCGGCACGTTTCATTCGTTTCTGCGACTGCTTCAACATCCCGCTGATAACCTTCGAAGATGTTCCCGGCTTCTTGCCCGGAACGATGCAGGAGCACAACGGCATCATCCGCCACGGCGCCAAGATTGTCTATGCCTATGCCGAGGCCACCGTGCCCAAGATAACGCTGATTACCCGCAAGGCATACGGCGGCGCCTACATCGTGATGTCCAGCAAGCCGACGGGTGCCGACGTGAACCTGGCTTATCCGCAGGCGGAAATCGCCGTGATGGGTGCCGAGGGTGCGGTGAACATCCTCTACCGTAAGTCCTCTGCCGAAGAGAAGCAGGAGATTATCAAGGAGTACGAAAGCAAGTTCTCCAACCCTTACCGCGCTGCCGAGCGTGGCCTCATAGACGAGGTCATCATGCCGCGCGATACCCGCTACAAGCTAGTGCAGGCATTGGAGATGGCGCACAACAAGAATCAGAGCAATCCACCGAAAAAGCACGGCAACATGCCTTTATAATAGTAGTTATTTTTTATGTGTGAAATGCGTATCCCCGGAGAAGTGATTTCTGTGGGGATACACTTTTTAAATAGAGAATTAAGAATTAAACAATAAGGCTGAAAAGTAAAAACTAAAGATAGAAACTATGGAACTATTAAGAAACCTCTTTGAGGGTTATCCCAATCTTTGGGGCGGAGGAGTGGCACACTCTGTCCTGATTCTGTCCCTGGTCATCACCTTCGGTATCATGCTGGGCAAGTTGAAGGTGGCGGGTATCTCGCTGGGTGTCACCTGGATTTTGTTTGTGGGCATTGTCTTCGGACATTTCGACATGAACCTCGACGAACATCTGCTGCACTTCCTGAAGGAGTTCGGCTTGATACTGTTTGTCTATTCCATCGGTCTGCAAGTGGGACCGGGATTCTTCTCCGCTTTCAAAAAGGGCGGACTTACGCTGAACATGGTAGCAATGCTTTCCGTCTTCCTCAGCGTGGTTATCACCATTGTGTTGCACTTTGCCACCGGAATTCCCATTACTACGATGGTGGGTATCTTGTCCGGAGCCGTGACCAATACCCCCGGTCTGGGTGCTGCCCAGCAGGCAAACAGTGACCTCAACGGGGTGGATGCTCCGGAAATCGCACTCGGATATGCCGTTGCCTATCCGTTGGGTGTAGTGGGCTGCATCCTGGCGCTGCTTGCCTTGAAGTTCTTCATGCGGATTAACACCCAAAAAGAAGAGGAGGATGCCGAGCACGGGCTGGGTCATCTGCAGGAGCTGACCGTGCGTCCCATATCGGTAGAGATACGCAATGAGGCAATAGACGGCAAGCGGATCAGAGATGTGAAACCATTGTTGAACCGTGCGTTTGTCATCTCCCGCATCCGGCACACCGGCAGTCAGGAAACAGAACTGGCGAATGCCGATACAGTGCTGCACATGCAGGATGAAATTCTGTTCATTGCCAACCCGAAAGATGTGGAGGCCATTGTTGCCTTCTTCGGAAGAAAAATTTCGGTGGAGTGGGAACGGGAGGACAAGAACTTGATTTCACGTCGCATCCTCATCACCAAGCCGGAACTGAACGGCAAGTCTCTGTCTCAGCTCAAGATACGTAACAACTTCGGTGCCTGCATCACCCGTATCAACCGTTCGGGCGTGGATCTGGTGGCAACTCCCCACTTGCAGTTGCAGATGGGAGACCGTGTGACGATTGTAGGCAGTGAGCTTGCCGTGAGCCATGCGGAGAAGGTATTGGGAAACTCGCTGAAGCGTCTCAACCATCCAAACTTGATTCCTATCTTCCTGGGTATTGCCCTGGGATGTATCTTGGGCAGTCTGCCGTTCATGTTCCCCGGCATTCCCCAACCCGTGAAACTGGGACTGGCCGGCGGACCGTTGGTGGTTTCCATCCTCATCAGCCGTTTCGGGCCTCAATATAAGCTGATAACCTACACGACGATGAGTGCCAATCTGATGATACGCGAAATCGGTATCGCCTTGTTCCTGGCCTGCGTGGGGTTGGGTGCAGGAAAGGGATTCATCGATACCATTATCTACGAAGGCGGCTATGTGTGGATTGGCTATGGGGCCATCATCACGGTTGTCCCGTTGCTGGTGACAGGATTCATGGGGCGCTATTTCTGGAAGCTGAACTACTATACGCTGATAGGTGTGCTGTCCGGAGCTAACACCAATCCACCTGCATTGGCCTATTCCTCGGACTTGACATCCTGCGATGCCCCTGCGGTGGGATACGCCACAGTCTATCCGCTGGCTATGTTCCTGCGGGTGCTGACGGCTCAGTTGCTGATACTGGCGTTGGCGTAGTTTCACCATAGATAATCTATGGTACATAGGTTGATTTGATAACAAGTAATGTAAAGGGAGCTAACAAGTAATGTTAGGCTGCTTTACATTACTTGTTATTTTTGTTTGTAGTATTCCTCCGCTTGTGCCAGTGTCTCCGGTTTGCCGATGTCGAACCAGCGGAATCCTTGCAGCGGATAGCCTTGTATGTGCACCTTTGTGCAGGCGGACAAGTAGAAAGGAATGATGGAGAACTTGCCGTTCCACTGCCCATCGTCCATCAGGTGGAAGAGGGAGGGGGAGATGATGTGGATACCTCCGAAGGCGAGTTCCCGGTACTTCGTTTCCCGGTAGTCGAAGCCTGCCGGTTTCACCTCTCCGGTGGACTTGTTTATCCAGCCGTGCAGGTGGTAGTCGTCGTCAAAAAGGAGATAGCGGGAAGTCTTGCGCTCGCTCACAAGCAGGGTAGACTCCGCATCGCTCTCCAGATGGTGGCGGTAGAGACCTGCAAGGTCAATGTCCGTCAGAATATCCGCGTTGTGCACCAGGAAAGGTTCTTGTCCGTCCAGAAAGGGGCGTGCCTTTTTGATGCCTCCTCCGGTGTCGAGCAGCATGCCGCGTTCGTCGCTGATGTGAATCTCCGTGCCGAAGTTGTCGTGGGCACGGAGGAAGTCGATAATCTGCTCCCCGAAGTGGTGGATATTGACCGTTATCTCGTTGAATCCTGCTTCCTTCAACCGCAGTATCACCCGTTCCAGCATGGGCTTTCCTGCTACGGGAACGAGGGCCTTGGGCATGTTGTCCGTCAAGGGGCGCAACCGGGTGCCCAGGCCGGCGGCGAAAATCATGGCTTTCATATTGGCATATTCTCACATTAGCACATTAAACTTTGGCCTTAAACGTCTGTTCAATATTCTGTTCTCTATGTATCAGGTTCACTTGCACGCCGAACTTCTTGTGCAGATGTTCCGCCAAGTGTTGTGCCGAATATACGGAGCGGTGCTGTCCGCCGGTGCAGCCGAAGCAGACAGACAGATTGGTGAAGCCGCGTTCCATGTAGCGCTTCACGGAAGCGTCGACAAGGGCGTAGGCATGCTCCAGGAATACGGCTATCTCGCCGTCGTCTTCCAGGAAGCGGATAACGGGTTCGTCCAGTCCCGTGAAGGGTTTGTAACGCTCGTACTTGCCGGGGTTGTTCACAGCGCGGCAGTCAAAGACGAAACCTCCTCCGTTGCCCGTGGAATCTTCGGGGATACCTTTTTTGTAGGCAAAGCTGGTGACTTTCACCACGAGGCGACGCTTTTGCAGGTCGTCTGTAAACTGTTTCAGATCGGTGAGTTCGCGCAGAATCCGGCAGAGGTAGGGATATTCTGGATAAGGTTCTTGGAGCAGTTGGCGAAGGTTCTCGATGGCGAAGGGGACACTTTGTATGAAGTGGGGCTTCTTCTCGAAGTAACCGCGGAAACCATAGGCACCCAGCACCTGCATGGTGCGGAACAATACGAAGTGGCGAAGCTGGGCATAGAAATAAGCCTCGTCCACGGGCTGGTACTTGCGCAGGGCGTCGATGTATTCCTTCAGCAACTCTTGGCGCAGGCTGTCGGGATAGTTTGCTTTGGCCTGCCACAAGAAGGAGGCAACGTCGTAGTAGACCGGACCTTTGCGTCCGCCCTGGAAGTCGATGAGCCACGGCTCGTTGTCCTTTATCATGACGTTACGGCTCTGGAAGTCGCGGTACATGAAGGTGGCGGAGCTGCTACGGAGCAACACGTCTGCCATCTTCTGGAAGTCGTCTTCCAGCCGGTCTTCCTGGAAGTCCATTCCCGTAGCCTTGAGGAAGCAGTATTTAAAGTAGTTCAAGTCCCACAGAATGCTGCGGCTATTGAACTCTGCCTGCGGGTAGCAGTAGGAGAAGTCCATGCCGTCGGCTCCGGCAAACTGTACGGCAGGCAGCAGACGGATGGTCTTGCGCAGCAACTGTTTCTCTTCCTCACCGAATACGCTGGTCTTGCGGCCTTTCTCGATGGCATTGAATAGGAGCGAGTCGCCCAGGTCTTCTTGCAGATAATAGATATCATCTTCGGAGCGGATGAACACTTGCGGTACGGGCAGTCCTTTCTGGCGGAAATGTTCTGCCATGTAGAGGAAGGCGCGGTTCTCCTCCACAGACTCTCCGCTGACGCCGATAAGTGTAGGACTTCCGATGAGGCGGAAGTAACGGCGGTTGGAGCCGGAGGAGGGGAGTTCGTCAATCTGTTCCGGTTCGTGTCCGGTATGTGCGATGTAGAGTTTCTTAAGTTCTTCGGTTATCATGGTGGTATGTTTTATTTTCGCAGCTAAGATAAAACTTTTGTCGGAGATATGCTTACCTTTGCAGGAGGAAAATATTTAATTTGATAGCTTCATAATGGATTCCATTCCTCAGTTTCTCATAGCCGCCCCTACATCGGGCAGTGGAAAGACCACCGTCAGTCGTGGACTGATGGTATTGTTTGTGAAGAAAGGTCTGAAGGTGCAGCCTTTCAAATGCGGCCCCGATTATATAGATACCAAGTATCACGAGGCGGTATGTGGCCGTCCTTCCATCAATCTGGATACTTTCATGGCATCTCCGGAGCACGTAGGCAGTCTGTATGCACGCTATTCGGCGGATGCGGATGTTGCCGTGGTCGAGGGGATGATGGGGATGTACGACGGGTACGACCGCGACCGGGGCTCGTCGGCAGAAGTGGCTCGGCTCTTGGGTATTCCTGTGGTGCTGGTGGCCGATGCCAAGTCGGCTGCCTATTCCATGGCTCCTTTGTTGTCGGGGTTCATCAATTTCCGTCCGGATATACGTATTGCGGGGGTTATCTTCAATCGTGTCGGCTCGCCCCGCCACTACCGGATGCTGCAGGAGGTCTGTGAAGACTTGAACGTGACTTGTCTGGGCTATCTGCCCAAGCAGAAGGAACTGGAGCAGGAGTCGCGCCATCTGGGGCTGGATTTCAGCCGTTCTAAGGAGACGGAGGGACTGGATATGCTGGCAGGCTTGCTGGAGGAACATGTGGACTGGGAACTGCTGCTCTCGACAACCGGGCTTCCATTGCCTGCGGCGGCAGTGAAGGAGAAGCCGGTACTATCAGAGCCGGGGAAGCTGCATGTCTCGGTAGCGCGCAACGAAGAGTCCTTTTCCTTCCTCTATGCGGAGCATCTGGATATTCTGCGCCGTATGGGCACGGTCACTTTCTTCAATCCGGAGCAGGACCGGGCTATTCCGCAAGAGACGGATTTGCTCTATCTGCCCGGCGGCTATCCCGAGAACCGTCTGGAGGAACTTGCCGGGGCAAGGCTTGCCAGGGAGTCTATCCGCAGCTATATAGAGGCCGGTGGCAGGACGCTGGCAGAATGCGGGGGGATGATATATCTTTCGCAGTCCGTTCTTTCTGATGGGGATACGGACGGGGGAAGCGCCGGGAGCTGTGTAGGCAATATTGGAAATGAGATGGTAGGAGTATTGCCTTTCAGCATTACGAACGAGCGTAAACGCAGGAAATTGACATTGGGATACCGCCGGTTCGACTATAACGGATGGCGGCTTAAAGGACACGAATTCCATTATACGCAGTTTGCCGTGCCCGAAACCGATGGAAAAGAAGGTGGTGCGTGCAGTCTTCCTCTTTCGATAGCGCAGGTCTACAATGCCAAAGGAGGGAAGGTAACCACTCCCGTCTTTCGCTATAAGAACCTGATAGCCAGTTATACGCATCTGTATTGGGGCGAGGTGGATGTGATGGCTTTGTTCGGTGAACTCTAATCTTGTAGAACCTCCTCTGAAACCGGTTTGTTTCTGTCTCTTATACACATCTCCGAGCCCACGAGACTAAGGCGAATCTC
>ENA-OYXL01000227-OYXL01000227.1-human-gut-metagenome-genome-assembly--contig:-NODE-227-length-23541-cov-6.149068_pt1 | contig 23541 bp, 19 predicted proteins | sample MGYA00244845_ERZ653422 | MGnify/ENA primary metagenome ERZ653422 (study PRJEB26926, sample SAMN06164903) | human gut metagenome | biome: ENVO:00009003; feature: ENVO:2100002; material: ENVO:00002003... | reverse complement strand
TAATACTACCAGGATTAATAAATATTTTATTCTTATATATTTCATAATGTGGGACATGTGTATGTCCATGAAAACAAATATGAATATCCGCTTTATTCATGTACTCAACTAAATAATCATATCCTGCATAAACATTAAATTTATGGCCATGTGTAATTAATATATTGCCTAATGCTGTTGGTAATGTTGCAGTTAAAGGGAAAAAACCTTGATCATGATTTCCATCTACAATAGCAGCAAATTCTTTTATAAATGGAGAATTTTTATCAAAACAACTATCTCCACAATGTATTTTTAGATCGCATTTTACATTTTCTAAAACTTTTTTTAATTCATCATCATAGCCATGGCTATCGCTTACCAAAAGTATCTTCATAAAAAACCTCCATTATATCAATATAAATTATTATAGTCTAATTTTAATAAAAAATCTATTTCAAATCTATTTTCTGAAATGGAAAAAAAAGAGCGGAAAGGGTTTACATTTAAAGGGATAATTGATAAAATATATACAGGTTATAAATGAGAAGGAGTGTTAAAAATGAAACAAATTTTATTAGTTTGTTCAGCTGGTATGTCTACTAGTTTATTAGTAACTAAAATGGAAAAAGCTGCTGCAGCAATGGGTGATGAAGTTGAAATCTTCGCTTTACCAATTTCTGAAGGAGAAAAACGTGTTGGTGATGTAGATTGTATTTTACTTGGCCCACAAGTTAGATTCCAAAAAAATACTATTGAAAAAGCTATGGAAGCTGCTGGTGTAAGCAAACCATGTGACGTAATCGATATGAAAGATTATGGAATGATGAATGGTGAAGCTGTTTATAAAAAAGCTAAAGCTATGATGGGTGAATAATTCACTAGAGACGACTGTTTAACAGTCGTTTTTTATTTTAGTCTTTTTTAATTTTTTTTCATATGCTATAATATTCCAAAAGTATAAGGAGGATAATTATGGAAAACAATAAGCTTTCAACAGGTTTAAACGTATGGTTATGGATTATTTTCGTGCTGAATATTCTTGCAACAATTGGAGGGATTGTCGTTGCGCTGGGTGCTTCAGTCGTAGGAGCTACTTTAGGATTAGGTGCGATATATGTCGTACTGTGTTTCATTAGCGTTATACTACAGATTATCATAACTGTTTCTATCGGTATTTTGCTTTTCGCACACAAAAAGATTGGTTTGGTGCTTATTTTTGCACTTGCAGCTCTGGGATTCATAGTAAGTATGGTTACATATGCTATTGCAGCACAGCTTAGTGCCGGTAATATTGTCAAAGCAATTATTTCAGCCATTCTTATGCCGGCTATTACATATTTATTTGCAAAGAACGACATTGCAAATGGCACAATAGTTTAGAGCAATAAAAAATAAGATGAAAATTGAATAATGTTTTATTGATCCGCTATACGATAGGTGAGTATAGCGGACTTTTTTTCTCTGAAAAAGGACTTTGAAAAGTTATGAAAAAGGGAGAAATATTTGAAAAATACCGGATTATATGATATATTTTGTTGCATAGAAACAGGTTGCTTATACATGGTATATACATTGAGGAAGAGGAAAATCTATGAACGATAAAAGAAAGATAATAGCAATATTTATAATTGTTGCGATAGTAGCTGCACTGGCTGCAGTTGCCACATTTTTTGTGATTAAATCAGCAAAAAACGAGGCTAAAGGCTCGTCACAGATGACGGAAACAGCCACAGAGGATAGTTCAGACAAGGACGACCCGCAGCATACGGGAGACAATGCCGGCTCAATGAGTGTGACATCTGATGATGGGGCTTCTGCGGATGAGACACAGATACTGTCTGCAAGCTCTGTTGCGGAAAACAGTAACCTGACCTTCGGAATTGATGTATCTAAATATCAGGGCACTATAAAGTGGGACAAGGTTGCCGCAGGCGGAATTGATTTTGCAATGATACGTGTGGGCTACAGAACCCAGAAAACAGGCGAGATGTGTGTTGATACAAATGCAAGATACAACATGCAGGAGGCGCAGAAAAATGGCATAAAGGTCGGAGTATATTTCTTTTCATCAGCAGTAAATGAAACAGAAGCCATTGAGGAGGCAGACTGGGTAGCAGACTACATATCAAAATATCAGATTACATATCCGGTGGCATTTGACTGCGAGGGCTTCACAGACTCAGCCAGCAGACAGTATGGCATGTCATCAGAGGCACGCACCAAAGTAGCTGAGGCATTTTTGCAGGAAATATATAATAAAGGATATACACCTATGTTTTACGCTGCAATGAATGAGTTGTCGGCAAACAGCCAGTGGGATACTAAAACACTTGAGAGCAGGTACAAAATCTGGGTGTCACAATATCCGGACACAGCTTACCCGGAAACACCACAGTCATCTTATGAGGGCACACATGCCATGTGGCAGTATACCAATAAGGGAAAGGTGTCAGGGATTGATAAGCCGGTAGATTTGAATGTTGCATACTTTGGGTTTGATGAAACAGAGTCTGCAAAAAATGGGGATGCGGCTGACAATGCAACAGCTGACCCGGAAGCAAATATGAAGTTTTCGGATGTAAATGAGACCGTAACTGCCAAGGAGAGCGTCAATCTGAGGGATATTCCAAGTCAGGGCAATGACAGCACAATTAAGGTAACGCTGAATAACGGTGATACAGCAACAAGAACAGGCGTCAGTGACAGTGGATGGTCACGTGTCGAATATAATGGACAGACATATTATGCCATTTCAAGCTACCTCACAACAGATATGAACTATGTAGTTCCCGGACAGGACGGAAGTGGCAGCGGAGACGGACTGAAGACAAAGTTCAAGGATTGTAATGATACTGTCACTGCAAAAATAGAGGTTAATCTGCGTGCACTTCCAAGTGTCACAAATCCGGATGCTACAGTTATCGCAACGATAAAAAATGGGGAAACAGTCACCAGAACCGGAATCAATGAAGAGTTTGGCTGGTCACGCGTGGAATATAATGGACAGACACTTTACTGTGTGACAAGCTATCTGAGTGTGCAGTGATATAATGAACGCAGTGTTTTAGGGAATAAAGTCAAAAAAATTAAATGTTATTAAGCTAAAATCATGCATAAAGTAGAAATAGTGAAAAAATGTCATGGATATAATGATAGAATTGTTTGAAAGAGTGCGTTAAAATACAAAATAACGAAATACGTAAGTAAAGGGGCATTTTATGGAATATTCAGCAATTTTTCATGACATGGATAAAAGATTCTGCTATGCGATAGATAAGGATTTGTTTGTGATACGCGTGCAGGTAAAAAAGGATGATATGAAGGAGGTAATCCTTCACTATGAGGACAAGTATATACCTATGGAGCGTAAGGATACCAGAAAGACAGTTCCGATGAAGAAGGTTGCTGTCTCACAGTTTCATGATTATTATGAAGCACAGATAAAGATGCATTTGATCTGTCTGCGTTACTTTTTCGAATTTACGGACACGCAGGGAGAAAAGGTATATTATGGAAATTATGAGTTTGATAAGGAATGCATTACAAACAGGGACAGAATGTTTGACTGTCCGCAGAACCTCCGGGAGGAAGAGATGTTTGAGGTGCCGGAGTGGGCAGCAAACAAGGTCGTGTATCAGATTTTCCCATCCCGTTTTGCAGCAACGGAGCCGGTAGACAAAGAACTGTGGTATAAAGCACCGATTACGCCTATGGATGATCTGCATGGAAATCTCAGGGGAATCATCGAACATATGGATGATATTCAGAATCTGGGAATCGATGTGCTGTATATGACACCTATCTTTCAATCAAATTCGTGCCATAAGTATGATACCACGGATTACTACCAGATAGACCCGTCCTTTGGAACAACAGAGGATCTCAAAGAGCTGGTACAAAAAGCGCATGAGCGTGGTATGAAGGTAGTCCTGGATGCGGTATACAATCATACGGGAAGAGAATTTTTTGCGTTTGCGGATATCCTGGAAAATGGTGAAAAATCCAAATACCGGGACTGGTATTTTATTGATGGATTCCCACTTAAAAGCGAATGGGGAGAGATCCCAAACTTCAAATGTTTTGGTTATTATGGCGGAATGCCAAAGTTAAACCTGAAAAATCCTGAAGTTGAAAAATACATTACGGATGTTGCATGCTACTGGATTAAGGAATGTGATATTGACGGATGGAGACTGGATGTAGGAGACGAAATCAGCCATTTCTTCTGGAAGAATTTCAGAAAGGCAGTAAAGGCAGTGAAGAAAGATATGCTGATCATTGGGGAAATCTGGCATTATGCAGGAGATTTCCTGGAGGGGGATGAATGGGATACGGTCATGAATTATCCATTTTACCTGAACCTGATCGATCTGCTTGCAGACGAAAAGATTACGGTCAGCCAGTTCGTACAAAATCTTGGATATTTGAAGGGTCGCTTAAACAAAAACTGCTATCCCCTTATGTGGAATCTGATTGACAGCCATGATACCGCAAGATTTTTACATCTGTGTAACGACAATAAGAAAAAGCAGCATCTGGCAGCCGCTTTTCAGTTGTTACTGCCGGGAATGCCGATGATTTATTATGGAGATGAGTATGCGATGCCGGGAGCAAACGATCCGGACTGCAGACGGGGCATGTATTGGGATGAAGAATACCAGGACAAAGAGATGTATGAATGGTACAAGCGGCTGATTCAGGTCCGGAAAAGCCATGCATGCATTGTAGAAGGCGAACTGGCTGGGATCGTCACAGAAGATGAGGAAGGGACAATTGTCCTGATCAGAAAAAATGGCGAAGAGACCATTGCCATGATTTTTAACTGCAGCAGCAGTGCAAAAAAATTTAATGAGTACACGCAGAAGTACAATCTGCTTACCGAAAACACCTTTGATGGAAATGTAGAGGGGTTTGATGCTGCGGTAATCGTGCTTTAAGAAGCCTTACGGCAGATGGTTTCCCGGGAGTTTGTCTGTGGGAAGAAGAGGGAAAGCACCAATATTTCTGGTAATGTAAAGTACGGAGGATGATATGACGAATGTAAAAAAGAAGGATGGAAAACGGTTTGGGGCAATCGTACTTAGCCTGATATTATTGCTTTCCCTGGTGTTTCCATATCCTGTGATGGCAGACCAGACAGCGGCAGACCAGACAACGGCAGCTTCCGTTTATGCCATTCACAAGACAGGTGATGATAAGGAAAATTTTGTGATTGTTATCATGGGTGAGGGCTATACCCGGGAACAACAGGAACAATTTTTGAAGGATGCAACGGCAAAAGCACAGGGGCTGCTAAAGTGGTCTCCTTATAAAGAGTATTCCGACAGGATCAATATTTATGCAGTACAGACGGTATCCAGTGAAACTGGTGTGGGCGTGATGTATGGGGAGTCGAACCCGGACACATATTTTCATGTGCAGGCATTCGGAAAATCTTGCTATTTTGCAAAGGACGGGGAAGATAAAGCCAGGGCACTGAGGGCAGAGCTGGAGAGCAGATATCTGGATACCGGTGCAGCCGTTGGAACCATCCATATCATTTGTAATACGACTGCGAATATTGGTTCTTCTTCCAATGCACTCTTTTCTTTTTCGGCAAATTCGGGTGAGAATGAGCAGGGGGATGTCATGACCCATGAAATTTCCCACAGCATCGGAAGATTAGGCGATGAATATGATAAAAAGATGCAGGGAGAAAATATTTCCGACACCTCGGATCCGGATAAGATTAAATGGCATAAGATGCTTGGGTTCCGTGGAATCGGAATAACGGCAGCAGGAACAGAAACGGTATTTGCGCCGAGCCGCGTCTGCATGATGCGGGATCTTGGGAATCCTTTCTGTGAAGTGTGCAAAATGGAACTGGCGCGGAGATTAAATAACCGTGATTATGTCAGCAGGCAGGCATCTGTTTATGTGTGCGATCCTGAAATTACAATTCCGCATAGCAGGACAGGAACACTTGACAGGGATAGTGACCAATACCGGATCGATGAGACAAATATCACAAAAGCAAATGGAAAGGATCTGGAATTCCGTACAGTCGTACAAAATATGGTGGATGCCAAACAGCATTTGAAGATTACTTTCCGCATTATTGGAGCAGACCATACAGTCAAATATGAAAAAGAAGAAACATATACCGTTCCGCCACTCAGTAACTGGTATGATCCGGATGCTGCCAGAGAGTCCCTTTCTGTCACACTTCCTGCGGTAACTGGTCTGGTTTCCGGGGACAGACTGGAAGGAAAGATCATAGATGAGGACACTGGGAAAATTCTGGCTGACAATCAGACGGCAGGACAGGCGTGGAGTACCGTAACGATTCGTTATATGCTGCAAAACGAAGACGGAACCGAAACAACAGTGCCTGATACGGCACCCGCGACTGTATATGTACCAAAGAATTCTGCGTATACGTTAAGAAGTCCGGATTTATATGGATATACATGTGTAGGAAACAGTGCAAATCAGGGAGAAATAAACATCACAGAGGATCGCCAGGAGATCACTTATTATTACCGGAAAAACAGTGAGATGCCGGAAATACAAACCGTACCTGTCCGCGTAACTTATGATGGAAAACCCCATACATTTGATATCAAACAGGAAGATGGTGTACAAATCAGTTACAGTTTGACAGAAAACGGATCGTATACACAAACGGAGATGCCGTTTTACACAGAAGCAGGCCAGTATAAGATTTATTTTAAAGCGGAAAAGGCATCTTTTATTCCAACATACGGGGAGGCTGTCCTGGAAATCGAAAAGGCTTCCACCAGTATGCAGCTGACTGCAAAAACCGATACGGTCAAAGGTGCGGGGACAGTAGAATTACAGCTTTGCAGACAGGGGATTCCGGAAGATGCCGGGATAAAAGTAACCTGTGATGTTTCCGGGATCACATTAGAAGAAAAGGGAACGGATCACTGGATAGCAACGCTTCCGAATGAAACGAAAACATATACGTTCACCGCATGTTATAATGGGAATGGCAACTATACAGGAAGTAAGGCAGATTGTCAGGTTCGTGTAACGGCGGATCATTCCCAGACCGGGGGCGGTTCTGGTGGAAGTTCCGGAGGCAGTTCAAGTGGAGGTTCCGGTGGAATATCCGGAGGCGGTTCAAGTGGAGGTTCTGGCGGAAGTTCTGGTGGAGGTTCCGGAGAAAATGCCGGTGGAAGCACGGACGGATCATCTGGCAATGTTTCACCGGATTCCGGCACATTACCGGCACCGGATCATGCAAAAGAAGAACCGGGGAATGTGACACCGCCACCCGCAGCAGATACGTCCGTTTCTGTTAAGGATATTAATGTCAAAGCAAAATCTGCAGTTAAAAATAATACGGTCAAAGTGAAGAATATTGCAGCAGTTTTGAAAAAAGAAATTACAAAGGCAGAAAAAGAACAGGGTGGCAGGATAAAAGACCTGTCTGTTGAAATAACTTTTGATACGGCAAAAGCCGGAAACTGGAAGAATCTGCATCTTGAAATGGACGGGCAGGCGGTAAATTTACTTGTCAAAAAGAATGTAAAAGAATTGAAGGTCAATGGTGGCAATGTAAATCTTACCTTTGATTCGAAGGCATTAAAAGAATTAAAGAAAGAAATGAATACAGCTGTGGTTATCAAAATGAAACAGGCTGACAAGAAAAATCTTTCTGCCAGGGCAGGGAAAATTATTGGAAAACGTCCGGTTTATGATTTTTCCGTCACAGGAATCAAGAAAAAGCAGTCGTCTGTCCTGAAAAAGGGACGGATCAGGGTCGCTGTTTCCTATAATGCTTCGAAAAAGGAAAAAGACAAAAAGATTTTTGCATATAAAATTGATAAATACGGTGCAGCAGTTAAGATACCGGGATCTTATTATGATTCCGATACAAAGACCGTTAACTTTGTAAGCCGTGGGTTTTTCACAGTTGCAGTAGGCTGTGAAAAATGATGAAACATAAAAAATCATCGTTCACGTTAAAAAAACTGTAGTTCATGTCGAAAAAGACAAAAACCGGTTTTAATTTGGTATAATGATAGAGCTCATTTTAGTAAAAATGAGTTCATACTGTGAATGATGGAGGGGATAACAATCATCGTTTTAGAAGAAATATTAATGGCAAACGGATTGACCGTGTTAATGATGTGGTTTCTTTTGTTTTGCAGACGAAAGAACAGAGAGAGCCTTCATGTGGGAGATAAAATATATGATGGAATAGCAATCGTAAATTTAGTGGGGGCATTGTCTGAAACCATTGCTTTTCTCGTAGATGGAAAACAGTTTACTGGCAGCCGGCAGATTAATTATATCTCTAACAGCATATGCTTTATAGGGACAGTCAGTATGGGTATGCTTTGGTGTATGTACGTGGAATTGCGTATCTATCGAAATTATAAAAGAATGGTTCAAAAAGCAGGAGTGGAGATATTTCCCTGGCTGGTAGAAGTAATTATGGTTTTATGTAATCTGTTTGGAACAGGGATTATGTTTAAAATATCCGGGGAGAATGTATATCAGAGAACTGCCGGTGTGCTGGTGGGATATATTTCGCTTGTCATATATTTTGCTTACAGTATCTATCTGGTGTATCATTCCAAAAAACAAGGGGTTAACCTGAATTTTTTCCCGGTGATCTATTTCGTTGGTCCTTGTTTTGCAGGTGTAGTTCTCCAGTTCCTTTTTTATGGAATTACATCATCATGGGTGCTGGTTGCGGTCGCATTGATATTTGTGCAGATGCAGTCATACGCAGAGAGTTTGTATATGGATGAGCTTTCCGGATTATATAATCGGAGATATTTTAATGCGGTGCTTGCGGAAAAGAAAATTGCAAGCCATAAATCCTTATATGGAATCATGATGGATGTAAACGATTTCAAGCGTATTAATGACAATTTAGGTCATAGTACGGGCGATAAGGCTATTTGTACGTTGGGAAATATACTCATCAGATCCATACCGGATGATGGTATGGCAATCCGGTATGCGGGAGATGAGTTTATTGTGCTGCTGTCAGGTGTTGATACGGAGCGTGTCTTAGCGACAATGGAGGAGATTAACCGTAATCTGTCCCGGTTTAATGAATCCGGGATAGAACCGTTTCATTTAAGTGTTTCCATGGGATACACGGAATTTGGGACAGAAGATGATGCAGAAACTTTTTTAATGCATATGGATGAGAAAATGTATGAGGAAAAACGGAAATATCATATGCGAAAGAAATCAGCCGGTTTGGAAAATAAAGTATAGCATTACGTTCCTGCCATTTGTCCGATAACTGGTTGCAATGGCACAAGAAAAGAAAATATTATAATCATCAAACGAGTAGCAGACTGGTGTAAATCCGGTTTTGCTGCTCGTTTTTATATTTATGGTTATAGGCAGGGATGCTCCACATTTCAAGATAGTAAATAACCGTGTTATGGTTGATGGAGAGGCATTTTTTGTTTTATGAGAAAACCAGTTACCCATATAGATAACTGGTTTTTAAGGGATAATGTTAATGAGTATGTGCGATAGTGGAGTTATCAAGAAGTGTTCGTAAGGCATCCTGAAGGACTTGTGAGCAGTTGATTCCGCGCTTGTCAGCAAGACGGACCATCCAACTTGGAAGAGAAACATTTTTTCGAACGGCGCGAGTATCTGTCTGGGCACGATATTCAATGGTATCTGCGGAAATCAGGGAACAGATTGTGCCGGCATCAACACTTAATTTTTCCTGTGGTGATGGAGGAGCAATCGGTTCGCCTTCATCCTCTGCAACAACAAGCCATGCGCTCATTGCATCGGTAATTTGGTCAATTGCATCAGAAAGACTATTGCCAGTAGTGATGCATCCAGGAAGATCAGGGACTTTTGCGTAGTATCCAGATCCGTCCTCGATAGGTGTAAACAAAGCTGTATAAATATATTTCATAGTAACCCTCCTATTTGGAAGCAGGAAACATATTTAATGCATCCTGCTAATATTGGCTTCCTTGAAGATGTACTTCATGTCGTTTTCATTGAAATCGTGTCGTTTGACAGGTACGGTGCTGTGTGTCTGCGGATTGTAGTAAATGTCGTGATTAGCACCGTGGCGTTTCAATTCATAACCGGAAGCACTGAGTTGTTTAATCGTTTGTTGCCTTGGATTCATTATGTACCTCCTTTAATTATATCATACACAATATTACACAAAAGTCAACTAAAATACACAAAAATACACAAGAAATAAAGTGAATGTGCACTACGGAATTTTCCAAATCAGCCGGAATTGTTTTTACCGGAGGCGGCGGATTGTGCAGAGAGTCATGAAGCAGAGGTTGGGGCGGATTGTGGAGGAGCAGGTCGGACAGTTGAGGATGGTTTGGCAATAATTTTTATTTGATATAATCGAACACATGTTTTATTATATAGGCATATAGGGAGGTAGCAAATGGGAGAAAAGCTAAGCAATGAACTTACGGATAAAGAAAGAGAAATGTATGAGTATATTGTAAAATATATGGAAGAAAATTTAATTTCTCCATCTTTTCAAGAAATCTGTAAAGGAGTAAACACAAAATCAAAGTCATGTGTGGGGAACAATATTTTCAGTTTTGCATACTGATTGTTGCTATTATCAATCTGATCGTAATGATCTTTTCTAACCATAAAAAATAACCGCCCCTACCAAAGACCGGTTATTTTTTAAAACTAACTTTGGCAAACCGCCTACACGGTATTGCGTTTTGTATTTTCATAATACCATTGCGTAATTTTTTTGTCAATGATTTAAAGATCTTTGCTGGATACCATTAAATTGTTTTATTATCTGCGAACAATTTCTAATCGTTCGCGCTGGATAAGTTTTTCATACTGCCTCAATTGAAATACTGTCTACCTGTGCACTTAAATGATTTTAGACACCAGATCCATATCTATTATAGAGTAAGATCAGTATAAGCAAAACGAGTATCACTATATATCTTTTTTTCATTATTATAAATAACTTGAAGCATAGAAATTGGTTTTACTCGAATAAGTTTGAGATGTAATCTTTACAATTCCTACATTTCCAACTCCAACATAAGTATCAAGATTTCCAGAACATTTTAAGGTAATACAGGAGGAAGTACATGTGGTTTTGTTACTTTGTCCAGAAAGTTTATATGTATATATAACAAAGTCAGAATCTACGCTTGCATTAGAAGCACTTGCATTTGTCCAGTGCTTTCCACTATAATATCCAACGGCATCACAACTATATATAATATATAGAGATGAACATTATAATTCCCGCAATTTCATTTCATTTATTTTCTTTTTGCGCGTAATCGTTCTATTTCTTTTTATCCGATTATAAATTGATATAACAGTAGGAATATTTGTAAGTATAAAGATAATGATACAATTATGTATCTTATCCTTTATAGACATCTGATTTTTGGAAACGAAACTATATGAGAGTGTCAATAACCCCTGCTTCTCAACGCGTTCAAAACTTTCTGGTTCAAAATTAAGATACACTATAATTAATACGATTGAAAGAACAAGAAAAATAATTGGTGTTAATGATACGGTAGTTGTTCTTCTTTTTTTATTTAAATATGATTCTAAAAAACGTACACAAATAATGGTTAATGCCATTATTATTACGATGAATAAAATTGTAGAAAATTTCATTTATTCTCCTTTTTGCTCTCTGTATTTTTTTATCAATATTTTTGCTGTGTCAAAATCAAGTTGATCATCTATTACCATTTTTTTAATTAATGAAATATAAGCGTCATTTTCTATTTGATCATTCATTTGCATTTTTTGTATAAGTCGATCAAGTCTCAATCGCACGGTAGGATATGTTATATGATACAATTTTGCAACCTCTTTTAAAGAGCCAGATGACATAACAAAATTTTTTATAAATGTGATATCTTCATCACTTAAATTGTATATCCATTCTTGCGCTTTTCGTCTCATTACCAACCCCTTTCTTTAATATTATTGATATTATCATTTAATAATGTTAAAGTCAACTGCTAATATTATGTTATTTACATCTTTTTATCTTAATAATCATTCGAAACCTCAAACTTGTAAAGATAAGGTTTTCAGATTCGAGGTTACTCTCAACCCCCTTGCTTTTGTTTATATTTCTTCAATCATCAGTTATAAAAAACAGAAGCATTTTAATCAGTTCACCATATCGGTTTCATTTATATTGGAAGCACAAGGTGTAGAGCAGAGATTGTCCGTGTCGGGTGGGTGGAGCAACTAAGAAATTGTTTGGTATTACAGCGGAAGAACTTTTGAAAAAAGCACGGTAAAATGCTGACTTATCAATTGAAAAATAATTATTTTGTATGGAATATCTGCATGGCTCCATAAGTATGCGGCAAATGCGGAGCCGTGACCTTTCTCGACGGGCAGGAAAAATTCCGGCAGGTTGCGCACGTATTACACAATTGCTTGAGATTGGCGTGTGTTGTTGTATCCAGATGCAGGATCAGCGTTGCTGTCTTAAGCGGCCGGAGCATCTGCCCCTCGGTAAGCTGGATGCCATCCGGGGCAAGCCGCCCATAAATCTGTGGGAGCAGGTCAAGGGAATAGGTATCTCCCAGAAAAGATAATTCTGCAAGATACAGGCGGCTCTGACGTTCTACCACATGTGCAAACTCTTCATAAGCCTTTGACAAAAGCATCAGGCTGATGCAGTCCACAATGTAAGCCTCCTGGATCTGTTCATGGTTCAGATATAATTCCGACAGTTCATCCACTCCGTTTCCAAGCGTCACAAACCCATAGGCATAGTGAGGCAGAGAAACCCAGTCTAAATCCTGATCCAGAGAGTAATACGCATAGGATTCAACCAGGGGAAGAAGTGCCGTATAAATTGCCTGAATATGAGGCAGGTCATCCGGAGGGAAATGGAAACGGCTGCAAAATTCGTTCCAGTCACCGGAGGATAATCCGGGAGTAAGTTTACATTTCATGGGATGCATCCTCCTTATCGGAAACAGCCATAACGGCTGCAATTTCCTGAAAGCGGCCCGTGACCTTATCATAGTTCTTTCGGTGATGGGGAAAGCCACAGTTTATGCAGGATTTGATACCATTTTTTAAATATTCACAGTTTCCACCACAGGATTTCCCGAGTGTATAGAGGGGACAATAACAAAACAGACAGTTAAAGTCCGCCTCCGGAATTCCTTTATGGCATGGAAAATATTCACATTTTTTATTTTGAAAAAACTTATAATATTCGCTCAAAATGGTTTCCTCCAATCAAAGCACAATCATAGCATAATTATATCGGAACAACAAGCGGATCGCAAGAAATGCGAATGACATAAAAATTGCATTTCAGTGGGAAATGATACCTTTTGCCCCTTTTATCATTACATTATTTACATCTTTTTAAGAGCGCAGGTATAGTGGCTCAGGCAATTGAGGATTTGAAGCAAAAAGTTGAAAATTAAATAAAAAATACTTGACTTAAAGTTAACTTTAAGTGGTATATTATGATAGATAAAATCGGAAGGAGAATTTATTATATGTATATCGAAAAGATTAACGGACCAGAAGATGTGAAGAAATTAAATATAGAAGAGATGACAGCTCTCGCAGAAGAAATGCGTCATGCATTATTAAAGAGGGCAAGTATTCACGGCGGGCATTTTGGCCCGAATTTTGGCATGGTAGAGGCAATCATTGCACTGCATTATGTTTTTGAGTCCCCAAAGGACAAAATGGTATTTGATGTTTCCCATCAGACCTATCCGCACAAGATGCTGACCGGTCGAAAAGATGCCTATTTATATGAAGAACATTACGACGACGTGACGGGATACAGCTGTCCGCAGGAAAGTGAACATGACCATTTTACGATCGGACATACCTCTACATCCATCAGTCTGGCATGCGGTCTGGCAAAGGCAAGGGATCTTCGTGGGGAAAGTGCAAATGTGATCGCAATTATCGGAGACGGTTCTTTAAGCGGAGGAGAAGCCTTAGAAGGAATGGATTTTGCGGCAGAATTAGACAGCAACATGATCATTGTAGTAAATGACAATGATATGTCAATTGCAGAAAATCATGGAGGACTTTATTCAAATCTGAAATTACTCCGCGAGACAAACGGACAGGCAGAGTGCAATTTATTTAAAGCCATGGGACTAGATTATGTCTATGTGGATCATGGAAATGACTTAAGGGAGCTGATCGGGGCTTTCAAACAGGTAAAAGACAGTAAGAAACCGGTTGTTGTCCACATTAATACATTAAAGGGAAAAGGTTATAAACCGGCAGAAGAGCATAAGGAAGAATGGCACTGGCATCTTCCGTTTGATATTGAGACCGGAAAATCCCATTTTCCGGAAGTGGAAGATTATTCTTCGGTGACCTGTGAATATCTGATCGAAAAGATGAAACAGGATCCGACAGTTGTTGCAATTACATCCGGAACCCCGACGATTCTCGGATTTACGCAGGAGAAAAGGAAACAGGCCGGCCGGCAGTTTGTAGATGTGGGAATCGCGGAGGAGACAGCGGTAGCACTTGCTTCCGGAATTGCCAAAGGTGGCGGAAAGCCGGTATACGGTGTGTATTCCAGCTTTATCCAGAGGACGTATGACCAGATTTCACAGGATCTGTGTATTGACAGGAATCCGGCAACGATTGTTGTGTATACGGGATCGGTATTTGGCATGACGGATGTTACCCATCTGGGACTGCAGGATATTCCGATGCTTTCCAATATCCCGGGACTGGTTTATCTGGCACCGACAACAAAGGAAGAATATCTGTCAATGCTTGACTGGAGTGTGGAGCAGAAGGAAATGCCGGTTGCGATCAAACTTCCGGGCGGAGACATGATTTCGGATGGCAGAGAAGTCACAAAAGACTGGAGCCAGCTCAACACCTATGAGGTAACGGAAAAGGGAAGCAAAATTGCACTGATCGGACTCGGAACATTTTATTCCCTGGCACTGCAGACCGCAGAAATGCTGGAGAAAAAAGGTATTCATGCAACGGTAATCAACCCGTATTATATTACCGGACTGGATGAAGGACTGCTGGAGAAGCTGAAGGCAGACCATGACACGGTAGTTACATTGGAAGATGGCATCCTGAATGGTGGTTTCGGAGAAAAAATCGCAAGATTTTATGGAAGCAGTGATATGAAAGTCTATAATTACGGATTGAAAAAAGAATTCCTTGACCGGTATGATGTAAATGAGGTATTAAAAGAGAATCATCTGACCGCAGAGCAGATTGTAAATGACGTATTATAGAAGGCAGAAATAAACAACAAACCTTGTGAGAATCGACACAATATGGTAAAATATAACATACTAGAGCTTATTTTGCATAGTGGTTAGAATAGCGGGCTCATGGAAGGAGCGGTATCATATGAAGAATAAAGATTCGAAAGCAAGGATGCAGATGATTTTCGGGATACTTTTGTTTGCGTTTATTTTTATGGCAGAGTTGTATGCCATAGTCAATTTCCCGAAGATGTTTATTGTTCTGGTTGTTTTGGCAGCAGCAGATCTGATATGCCTGTATGTTGCAATCAGAGGCGTGATTTCAGTATATGAGACAAAATATGCCCGGAGAGAGGAACAGTATGAGAGTATTTTCAAGTCGGAAAAGGCATCATATCTCATGCTGAAAAAATATTTTGAGGAAATATCGGTGAAGCTTGCATATATGGAAGAGGCATCTAAGATTCCGACAGAGGAAATTGTCAATGCACAGAAGGGAATAGCGAAAGTAATTATCAAGCGGTCCCATGAGAATACCGATGCATTGATGAATTCATACGAACAGCTGCTGGACCGGTTTGATACGTTCCAGAAAGGAATGGATGGGTTCGGTACAGTTGCGGGTGCTTATAAGGACGAGATTCTTTCAGCCTGTAAGGATGAAATTTCTTCGGTGCAGAAGGATGGAAAAGAACAGGAACATTCACAGGATAAAGAGATAGCCGCAAAGCTGCAGGAAATCATTATTGCAATGAAAGATATGGAACTGCGCCTGAATCAGACCATTATGAACAGTCAGAAAGTGGTTGTTTCCCAGCCGCAGGTTTCTGTACCTGTGGCAACACCTGTAGAGCCACAGCCGGCACCGCAGAATCATGTGGAAGAAACACCGGTAGAGCCGGAGATCTCACCAGAGCCGGAAGAAAGTATGGAGCCGGAACCGGAGATTTCGCCGGAGCTGGAAGAAAACCCGGAACCGGAAATTTTGCCGGATCTGGAGGAGAGTCTGGAACCGGAGATTTCGCTGGAGCCGGAAGAAGATATGGAACCGGAGATTCTGCCGGATATACCGGAAGAGGAGGATTTAAAGCCGGAGGAAGAGCCTCCGATCATGGCAGCGGATGAGATTATTCCTCCGGATCCGGAAGAAGCCATTGAGGAAGCAGAGGAACTGGTAGAACCGGACCCGATTCCGGAGGAAGCGATTGTTGATGAAGCGGATGATGAGAACCTGCCGGAGGAAGAACTTCCACCGATGCCGGATCTGTCAGATCCAAACCGTTCCATGAGCCCGGATGAGATAGCTGCGCTGTTTGCGAATATGGGCAACGATAACAATGCGGATAAAGTTGAGGAACCTGCCGAGGAAACTGTGGAACCGGAGGATATTCCGGAGCCGATTGAAGAGCCGGAAGCAGTAAAAGAAGCACCGCTTCAGCCGGAAGAACCGGCTGATCCGAATAAGGCATTAAGCCCGGATGAGATAGCCGCGCTGTTTGCAAGTATGGGAACGTAAATCAAACGGATAAAATAACGGATAACGCCATTTGTTCCACGTAAAAACGTGTGACAGATGGCGTTTTGTCATAAAATGAAAAAATGTAGTTGCATTTCTTTTTCATTGTGTTATACTTAGGTCGTTGCAATTTAATAGTTTAAAGCAGAGTAGACACATGTGCGTTAAGTGCCGGATGAACAGGGAGTTGTCACCCGGACGAAAAGAGAATCTTGCGGTACATGAGTCGCATCCCGCTGCATCCGAAGATAATATTATCTCCAGTTGTAGTACGGTGAGGTCTGCAAAGGAGGTAATTTTTTTATGAAAAAATTCGTTACTTTGTTCACCGATTCTGCCCGAGAGCTTAAATCGGTCAGAACCATCACAACTATGGCAATGCTTGCTGCAGTTGCCGTTATCCTTGGATATTTCTCCATCGAATATGGACAGCTTATCCGTATCGGTTTTTCCGGTATTCCAAATGGTATCGTTGATTACCTGTTTGGACCGGTTGCCGGAGCTGTTTTCCACGGAGCGCTTGACATAATCAAGTATCTGATGAAGCCTACAGGACCATTTTGTCCACAGCTTACACTTGTTGTAATGCTTGCAGGTGTTTTATATGGGTGTTTCTTTTATAAGAAAAAGCTTACCATATGGAGAGTGCTTGCTGCGAAGTTTGTAGTAATGCTCATCTGCAATGTCATTCTCAATACTCTGTGTCTGCAGGTACTGTATGGACAGGCATTGATGGCAATCCTTCCAATGCGTGCACTGAAGAACCTTATTATGTGGCCGATAGATTCAATTGTCTTTTTCGGCATTGCAAAGGCACTGGAGCAGATTGGATTGTTCCGTACCTTCCGTAAACCGGAGCTTGTAAAGAATGCATAGCAACAGGTGAATGGACCGGGTACTCAAATGAGAGTACCCGGATTTTTTATTTAATGGAAAGAAATACGTATAATGTGGTATGTGTATCATGTTCTTTATAATATATATAAATGATGAAAAGGAACATAGCAACAGAATAATGTACAGACAATATAATGCACAAAACATTACATTAAAATAATATTTTAAGCATTAAATGGCGATTTATGTTAATAATTTTAAGAATAAACACCTTTAAAGTGTTAATTGTGAGGTATTTCGCATTTTTAATGAAAATTGTTGACACAATATATTGAACGTGATATTGTTTACTTGTTCAAAATAATACACAAAAGAAAACGAACAAACAACTACATATTAATTATGAATATTTAAGAGCAAAGACGCTAACCGGTGAAGCACTTTGCTCTTTTTTATTTATCAAAATCACAAGGATATTTAAATTAGGAGGCAATATATTATGAAATTAAAAGACACAGGATTAACAGCACAGGACATCAAAGACAAAGTAAAGAAGTATATGATTGAGACATATGAGCGTTTCGATTTCATCGCTGAGACTGCTGAGGGCATGTATCTGTATGATGAGAATGGCACACCATACCTTGACTTTTACGCAGGAATCGCCGTAAACAATGCCGGCAGCAGAAACCCTAAGGTTGTTGCAGCAGTCAAGGATCAGGTGGATGACATCATGCATACATTCAACTATCCATACACCATTCCACAGGCACTGCTTGCTGAGAAGGTTTGCAAGACTATCGGAATGGACAAGATTTTCTACCAGAACTCAGGAACTGAGGCAAATGAGGCTATGATTAAGATGGCTCGTAAATATGGTATAGAGAAATATGGTCCAAACAGATATCACATCGTAACTGCTAAGGACGGCTTCCACGGCAGAACTTTCGGTGCTATGTCAGCAACAGGACAGCCTGGAAACGGATGCCAGGTGGGCTTTGGTCCTATGACATACGGCTTCTCATACGCTCCTTACAATGATTTAAAGGCTTTCAAGGATGCTTGCACAGAGAACACAATCGCTATCATGATTGAGCCTGTACAGGGCGAGGGCGGTGTTCATCCTGCAACACCTGAATTCATGAAGGGACTTCGCGAGTTCTGTGATGAGAAGGGCATGCTCCTCCTTATCGATGAGGTTCAGACAGGATGGTGCAGAACCGGAGCTGTAATGAGCTACATGAACTACGGCATCAAGCCTGATATCGTTTCTATGGCAAAGGGCCTTGGCGGTGGAATGCCAATTGGTGCTATCTGTGCGACAGAGGAGGTCTCAAAAGCATTCTCAGCCGGTTCACACGGTACAACCTTTGGTGGACATCCTGTATGCTGTGCAGCAGCACTTGCAGAAGTAAACGAGCTGCTTGACAGAGATCTTGCCGGAAATGCAAAGAAGGTTGGTGATTATTTCGCAGCTAAGCTTGAGAAGCTTCCACACGTAAAAGAGGTAAGACATCAGGGTCTCTTAGTTGGTGTTGAGTTTGACGATACAATCTCAGGTGTAGATGTAAAGCATGGCTGCTTCGACCGTCATATGCTTATCACAGCAATCGGAAGCCATATCATCCGTATGGTTCCACCGCTTATCGTAAGCGAGGAAGAGTGCGACAAGGCATTTGATATTATAAAGGAGACTGTTGAGTCACTTTCATAGAAGGTTTGAATTATATTTGAAGCAGGCAACAGAATATATTGCGGCAGATTTTACGAGCCGGATAAAAGGACAAGGGCGTCACGATTAGCTTCGTGCGCCCTTCTTTTGAACAATATCAGCATATTATAAAGATGTATATAAGAAAAGCGAGGGGAACGAAATGGCACATCTTGTTATTACAATAGGATGCGAATATGGCGCTAAAGGAAACCAGATTGGCAAAAAGGTTGCTAAAGACCTGGGAATCAAATTTTATGACAGAGATACTGTAGATGAAATCATAAAAGAGGTCGGTATTCCGAAGGATATCATGGAAAAGGTTGAGGAAGGTATCACCATCGCCGGAAAAGGTGCAGAGGGTGATGTCAGAGGCTCTTTCTCCAAATATGCAGACCTCACAGAGCGTGCAATTCACGTCCAGAAAACCATAATCAGAAAATTATCAGACCGTGAGTCATGCGTGATTATCGGTCGTTCAGCAGACTATATACTAAAGGAACATAAACCGATTTTACGTATTTTCATATATTCACCGGATGAAGTGAGGATTGAAAACGTAATGAAGAGCCACAATTTGTCGGAGGATGATGCAAAGCTTTTTATCACTGAAAAGGATAAGCGTTATCATAAGCGTCATATGGCGCTGACAGGAAGCAACCGAGGCGACAGACACAACAGGGATATGCTTATAGACAGCAGCCTGTTAGGAGTGGATGGCACAGCGGAGCTTATTGAGTCTCTGGCAAGAAAAGTGGTAGAAAATGAAAGTAAGACAGAAGCTGGAGGTGACAAGTAATGGAACAGAAAAAATCAGAATTTAACAAAGTCCTGAATGCCTGGGACGTACTTGTAATTGCATTTGGAGCCATGATTGGCTGGGGCTGGGTTGTCTCAACCGGAGGCTGGATTGAAAAGGGCGGAGTGCTCGGTGCCGCAATCGGCTTCGTAATCGGCGGTATCATGATATTTTTCGTGGGAATGACCTACGCGGAGCTGACAGCAGCCATGCCTCAGTGCGGTGGCGAGCATGTATTCAGCTACAAGGCAATGGGTTCGACAGGTTCATTCATATGTACGTGGATGATTATCCTTGGATATGTCAGTGTGGCATGCTTTGAGGCGTGCGCTTTCCCAACAATCATCACATATCTGTGGCCGGGCTTTTTGAAGGGCTACCTGTATACGGTAGCAGGCTTTGATATCTACGCTTCATGGCTAATTGTAGCAATAGTTATCGCATTTTTAATTATGATGATAAACATTATCGGCGCAAAGACAGCAGCGATTTTGCAGACTGTGCTCACATGTATTATTGGTGGCGCCGGAATTTTGTTGATAATTGCATCGGTAATCAATGGAACAGTTGATAACCTGGATGGACAGATGTTTGCAGGCAGCTCTGCAGGTCTGAACGTAAAGGCAATTATCGGAGTGGCAGCTCTGTCACCATTTTACTTTATCGGATTTGACGTAATACCTCAGGCGGCTGAGGAGATCAATGTTCCGGCAAAGAAAATCGGCTCAATACTTATCTTATCAGTAGTTCTGGCAGTTGTGTTCTATGCACTTGTCATTGTTGCGGTAGGTCTTGTCATGGGGCCACAGGCAATTGTTGATTCAGAGCAGGCAACAGGACTTGTCACAGCAGATGCAATGGCTGCCGCATTCAACACAAAGATAATGGCAAAGGTTATAATAGTCGGCGGAATGTGCGGTATCGTAACCTCATGGAACTCATTTTTGCTCGGTGGCTCGCGTGCCATGTACTCAATGGCAGAGTCATATATGATTCCGAAGTTTTTTGCAAAGCTTCATCCAAAGCACAAGACACCTATCAATGCACTGATTCTCATCGGATCTCTCACAATGCTTGCACCTTTTGCAGGTAGAAAAATGCTTGTATGGATTAGTGATGCCGGCAACTTTGGATGCTGCGTGGCATATTGCATGGTTGCTCTTTCATTTATTATTCTTCGCAAGAAGGCGCCGGATATGCCAAGACCTTACAAGGTTCCCGCATACAAGTTCTTTGGAATGATGGCGGTCATCATGTCAGGCTTCATGGTTACAATGTACTGCATACCGGGAAGCGGCGGATCACTTATCGCCCAGGAGTGGGGCATCGTGCTTGCATGGTGTGCACTCGGCGTGGTATTCTTCGTCTTCTGTAAAAAGAAATACAAGGAGTCATTTGGTACACTTGTTGAGCTCATCTCAGATGAGGATGCTGCAACACTTATGCCGGAGGCAGATGAGGTTGAGCTGGATAAGGTTATCGATGCTGCAATAGACAGAGTACTTGCAAAGAAAGCAAGCTAGGAAACAGAAAGGACAGATTATATATGGAAACATTTAATTTCTCGGTGCCACAGGACATCACAGTGGGAAAGGGCAGTCTTTCAAAGCTGCCGGAAATAGCCAAAAAGCTTGGAGGAAAGCATGCGCTCATTATTTCAGGACCGCATCTTGAGAAGATGGGACTTGTAAAAAAGGCAGCAGATTATCTGGTATCAGTTGACATAAAAGCAGACACTTTTACAGATATAGAGGCAAATCCATCTGTCACAACAGTGGAGAAAGCCACAGCAAAATACCTGGAGTCGGGCGCAGACTTTATCGTGGCATTCGGAGGCGGCTCACCGATGGATGTGGCAAAAGCAGTGGGTGTGGTTGCCAAATATGGCGGAAGCGTCACAGACTATGAGGGAGCACACAAGGTGCCGGGACCAATCGTACCGCTCATTGCGATACCAACCACCGCAGGAACAGGCTCAGAGGTGACAGCATTCTTTGTAATCACAGATCATAGCAGAAACTATAAGCTCACAGTATTCAGCTACGAGATATTACCAAAATATGCAATCCTCGATGCCCAGCTCATCACAACAGCACCGGCAAGCGTAGCGGCAGCATGCGGAATTGATGCATTTATCCATGCAGAGGAGGCGTATGTATCCACAGCAGCTTCGCCATTTTCTGATGCACTGGCAGAAAAAGCGATGGCACTTATCGGAAAAAATATCCGCAGATTTGTAGCAAACAGAAACGATATCGAGGCTGCTGAAGCCATGATGACAGGCTCGCTTTTTGCAGGAATAGCATTCTCATTTGCAAGGCTTGGAAATGTACATGCGATGAGTCATCCGGTCAGCGCATTTTTCGATGTGCCTCACGGAGTGGCAAATGCAGTGTTGCTTCCTGTAATCGCAGAGTACAATGCACTTGCAGACCATGGAAAGTATCTGACTATCTACAATGATATAAGCCCGATTCCTGCGTATGCGGACGAATTTGAGCCTATGATGCTTGTAGATGCAATCAGGGAGCTTTGCGCAGACATCGGAATCCCTGAGAATCTGACCATCGCAATCAACAATGCCAGCAAAACCGGAACAGTCACAAAGGAAGAGATAGAAAGCAAGATAGAGTCGATGGCTGTCGATGCCATGAAGAGCGGCAACATTGCTGTCAATCCAAGGGCTTCACGCCAGTGCGACATTGAGATGCTGTATCGCAGGGCACTGTAAAACTTATAAAATGATATGAGGGACAAAAGGTATTTTGCCCCTCATTTATGATTATCAACAGTATAGTTAGAGAATTAAAAGCAAACGGAGATATGAGTATGGATTATCTGTCACACAATGTATCTGAAAATTTAAAAAGAATACGCCAGTCAAAGGGCATGAGCTTAGATCAGGTAGCGGAACAGACCGGTGTGAGTAAAAGCATGCTTGCTCAGATAGAAAAGGGCACAGCAAATCCATCTATCGGAGTGCTTGGTAAAATCACAAGCGGTCTGCGAATTGAGTTTCAAAGACTTATAGATCCGCCGAGAGTGGACTATGCGCTCATATCTCCGGATGATCTGGTCCCGACAAAGGAGCTTTTGGGACAGTACAGGGTATGGACCTGCTTCCCATACGAGGACTCAAGGGAGGTCGAGGTATACCGTATCGACGTGGAGCCGGGCGGCGTGTATACAAGCGGTGGGCACGGCGAGAAAACACGCGAGTATCTTACAGTCACGGACGGTGTGCTGACAGTTGAGTGTCACGACCATGTGCAGGAAATCCATAGGGGACAGGTGTATAAGTTTGAGACCGATCAGCCTCATTTGTATCGCAATGATGGAGAGAGGGTGGCAAGCTGCATGTGCTTCTTTTTGGATTATACTAATATTCGGTGAGATTTTTAGCCTCTCCTCACCACAGCACTTTTCCTGTCTCTTATACACATCTCCGAGCCCACGAGACTAAGGCGAATCTCGT
>ENA-OYXL01000209-OYXL01000209.1-human-gut-metagenome-genome-assembly--contig:-NODE-209-length-25014-cov-6.460555_pt1 | contig 25014 bp, 20 predicted proteins | sample MGYA00244845_ERZ653422 | MGnify/ENA primary metagenome ERZ653422 (study PRJEB26926, sample SAMN06164903) | human gut metagenome | biome: ENVO:00009003; feature: ENVO:2100002; material: ENVO:00002003... | reverse complement strand
GAGATTCGCCTTAGTCTCGTGGGCTCGGAGATGTGTATAAGAGACAGATATAGGACGCCACCTTTGCTAATTGCTGTTGCTAAGTCAAAGGAATCCGTAATAGGGTTGTTTTTAGCATCAATAAATCTCACATATTGATATGCATTTCCATTCACATCATTTGGAACTGTTACTTTACCATCCGTTACCTGTTCACTTGTAGAGTCATCATACTTGCCATCTAAGCTGAACTGTGCCTGTACTCCGCTCAGCTCACTTGCTGTCATATCCACAAATGACAAACTTTGTCCTGCATTTGATGTATATTCTTTTAATGCATATACAGCTTGTCCATCAATCGGACCAGTTGCAGTGCCATTTTGTGCATATACCTTTCCTTTTTTAAGAACATCCGCTGACATTTCAGTTCTGTAATAAGGCTTCTTCTTTATTGGATTATCATTGTCATTACCATAGTCACTATATTTCGTATATGTAAAAAAGAATTTGTTATCTGGTTTAATGTTCCAACTTGAAGCATTCCAATACCAATATCCGCTATTTGGATCGTATTCACCTTTATGTACATCAGCCCATCCATTAACATTTAATTCAATATCAGCGTCTGCTTTAGTCCAATCCACTTCTCCTAGATTCATTCCTGCAGGATTTAAATATATATAATTCTGATTTATCGTAAAGGTTGTAGTAGCAGTCTGCTCCTCCGCAGACACACTTCCCCCATAAACTGCTGTTCCCAATATAACAAGCAATGCCATCACAATGCTGACTATTCTTTTGAACATTTTTCTCATCATCCTCATCATCAACTCTCCATGCGATTCTTCTCTTAGACTTTTTTCGTTATATATATAATTATATTCTTTCGATGCTTTTCGTAAATATAATTTTTTTTAGATTTGTATCACTATTTTCATTTCTTTTCTTCATATGTTAATCTGTTTCTACCTCACCCCGTATTTTTTGCGCTTTCTATACTCGCTTGGACTCATTCCACAAAACATCTTAAACCGCTGTCCAAAATACGATACATTATCAATGCCTACCTTCTCACAAATCTGGTTAACCTTCATATTGGTGGTCTCAAGCAGTCTCTTTGCCTCATCTATACGCTTGGAGATAATGTAATGACTGACTGTATCCCCTGTCGACTGTTTGAAAATAAGACTCAAATACCCCGGTGAAAGAAAGACCATATCTGCAAGGCTCTCCAGGTTTATCTTCTCTGACAGATGCGCCTTGATATAGCTTTTGACCAGTGCTACATCCTTTCGGATCTGCTTGTCATCTGTAGCGATATTTTCACCATAATTACAGATATTTTCTTCTATGATATCGCATAAATCAACGCGACATTTTCCAGCATGTTCCCATAACTTCCCGAAAGCCGGTGAAGCCCGATTCCAAGGGCGTTCCCGGCTTTTTCGCCTTTTGGGGAAGCTCCCGTATCTTGGCGAATCCCGGCGCATCTTGATGGCCGTGAGTAGTAAAACGAGTAGTAAAACGCGTTTTTGCTACGCCGCGACGCGTCGCATCTCCTCCGCAGCCGTGCAGCCGTCCATATGGGCGTAGTACCCGAGCGTCATCTTGATGTCCTTATGGCCCATGATGTATTGCAGCGCCTTCGGGTTCATGCCCGCCTTCGCCATCTCCGTGCAGAACGTGTGGCGCAGCGTGTGCGGCGTCATGTCCTCGGGAAGCGCCACTCCCCCGCCCTTCGCGTACTTGCGCCTCAGTCCCCTGAACACCCGGTCGTAATCGCCGCCGACCCTCGGCAGCCCGTCCCTGTTGAGGAAGATGAAGCCCGTTCGCCCATCGACGCTCAGGGGCTTCGCCTTCGGCCTCGATGCCATGACATGCTCGAACGCGGCCATCACCTCGTCGGTCATGTAGATGTAGCGCTTGCCGCTCTCCGTCTTAGGCTCATCGACCCGGTATCCCCCGCCGACTGCGCGGGCGAGCTGGTGGTCCACGAAAATCACCCTGTTCGTCAGGTCGATGTCCGTCTCGGTCAGTCCGCACATCTCCGATATGCGCAGCCCCGTCCCGAGGAGGATGACCGCCTCGTCGATGTACCTGTGGTAGACGGCATCCGACCGCATGAAACCGAGCAGCGCGTCCACCTGTTCCCGACTCAGCGGCTCCCTCTCCGTCACGTCCCTCTTGATGACGGTCGCGAGCTTGAAATCGAACGGGTTCTTGCGTACGCAGTCATCGGCTATCGCCAAGTAGAACGCCGCCTTGAGCGACCGCTTGTGGTTGGAGATGGTGGAGTAGGCGAAGCCCTTGGACTTCATGCGCTGCGCCCATTCCTTCGCGTCGGACGGCTTCACGCCGCCTATCTCCCGCGAGCCTATCGCATCCTCGGAGAGGAGTCGCTTGAGCTGCGCCCTCGACCTCTCCGTCCCCTCGCGCACATCGAGGCGGCATCTCGTGAACTTCGCGTAGAGCTGGCTGACCGTCATCTTCTTGCCGATGGGGTCTATCCCGTCCTCAAGGTCGCGGCGTATCTCGCGCTCCTTCTCGCGCAGCGGCTTGCACGGCCTCTTACCGGCAGGGAGCCTGTCGGTCTCCACCAGCCGCCATGAGTAGACGAACTTCGGTTTTTTGTCCCTGTCGATGTATTTGAAGACGTAGAGTCCGTTGGTCCTCTGGCTCTCGCCGGTGTTCAGTACCCTATTTCTGTTGTCCCGTCTTTTCTGTGACATCCATATATCGCTCCTTCCATATGGAAAGAGCCTTGGTATGCTACTTTCATTATAGCATATCCAAGGCTCTTTTTCATCCTCTAAATCACGTCCGTCGAGTCGATGAACCGCTCGAACGCCTTGCGTTTGACCTGAACGCGGTTGCCGTTCATCACCACCCAGTCAGGCGGCGGCATCTCCGAGGCAAGGCGGCGCAACTTGCCCTCGCCTATGCGGAAGTACCGGGCCGCTTCCTCGATGGTGAGCGTGTACTTCTCCCATACGGGTATGTCCTTCGCGCCCATGCGCCCACCTCCCTGTCACGGCTCGAACCGCAGCATCGCGGCGAGCAGCTTTCCTTGGAGCTGCGTCTTTCTCAGGGTATCGACCCCGTACTCGACGCGCCCAGACTCATCGAGGAAGGCGTGCGTGCAGAGCTGGTCCATATAGCCGTCGAAATAGGCGAGGACCTTCTGCATTGCAACGGGGTCGCCTGAGACCGCCGCGACCATTACCTCATAGCTCATCATCGCCCATCACCTCCTCCAAACGCGCCCTCAGCGCGAGGAGCGCCTTCGAGCGCCGGAACTGGACCGTGGAGCGAGGGCACCCAAGCTCCTCGGCGATGCGCCTGTCCGTCCACTCCGCGAAGTAGTAGAGCAGGACGATGGCTTGGTCGCCTTTGGAGAGGCCATGGATGGCATCGGCGAGAACGGTATCCATCACCACGACCTCCCGACCGACCACCTCGAACACGACCTCCTCCGATATGAGGTCATCGGGTGAGGCCAGCCTGTTCAGCTCGCTCTCGTGCATGTCGGAGAACACGGTCTCCCATCGCGCCTCACGCGCCTGCTTGCGAATGATGTCCGTCCTCGCGTTGCGAAGCGTCCTTCTGCAATAGGCGCAGAACATCTTGACTGCCGCCAGTTTCTCTTCTTCTGAAATCATCGTGATTCCTCCTTTCCACAAGGAACACGATACGCCGCCGGTCGTTTGCCGGGGAAAAAGGTTCTCAGAAGGAGGGATGTGTAGAAAACGTGGAGATGCTTTACTTTCAGGCACCGTACTGGACTGAAAAAAATGAGCGATGATTACCGTAGATTACCTCTGATGGCGTTAGATGACATTCGATGCACACCATCTACCCTCTTCCACCTCCCTCGTTGGCAACCAACTCCCCCGTCTGCGTGTATGGGATGTGGGGCACCGTGCGGGTGCTCGGATATAATGCGGCGAAAGGGGTGTCGGGACATCCGCGCCCCGCTGCGTCCACGAGTAGAAAGGAAGATGACCATGGCGCAAGATTTTGGAGACGACGTAGGTGAGATGCTATTCAGGTTCATGGAGCGTAATGCCGAGAATCTGATGCAAGAGTATGCGAAGACCCTTGTACATCAAACTGTTTTAGGCTGGTATCAAGCAAGAGCTGAGAGGATGGGACTCTCAAAGGAAGAGGCTGCTTATCTTGCCAAAGCAATGGCAAATAAAGAACAGGCTTGCGTACCGTTCGGCAATAAGAATGACGCCGCATATTTTGCACAAGTCTGCAAGGAGAACGATGTCTTTGCTGCCGCGCTCTCGGATGGTAACGACAACGGATATATCGTTTTCGTAAAAGACGACCTAAAAAAGCTGCAAGATTGCGTACCTCAGTTCTCCGAAGTCATGACCACGCTGAAAAATCGAGAAATCGCGGAGCTTCTGGCTAAGGGAAAGCCGTTGCCCAACAAGCCACCAAAGGGTTTCAAACTTGTCAAGAACATGCCGGACCTACCCCATACCGAAAATACCCGCGAACCCGACCGCGACACCCGTAATACTCCGCCCGTGAAGGACTCCATCGGCGAAACGCCGACATCCAATCACAGTGAGCAGGTCGTACATGACCTCGCCAACGACCCGTACAACCACACTGCCCTCATCTGCGACAAGGTGCTCGCAGCACGCGAGCAGTGCCGTGACTTGGAGGATTTCAAGGCGATACTCGCCGAAAACGGCATAGGTACTCGCCTCAATGATGACGGAGAATTGCAGTTCTATGAGGGCCGTCAAGGCGAGAACGGCGAAATGCTCGAATTTGATAAGAGCATGGACTGGCCGGTCAATGCAAAGACCCTGGCGGGTGACAAGTACCACTGCGATGCCACCCTCGACTGGTTCGAGAAGAACACACCCAAGGAACCGAGTGGCATCGACCGCGCAGACGTCCATGCGCCCATCCCACCTCAGAAGGACCTGAACCTCATCTGCAACGCGGTGCGCAGCGACCTTGAGGAGCGCGGCATCGAGACCCGAGACCGCCCAGACGGCAAGATGGGGTTCGTCGTTGACCAGAAGTACAAGCAGGATGTCATCAAGGCAGTGGAGGCGCGATTCCCCGGTCTCATGCCGGAGGAACTGGGTATCGAGTTCGATAATGGGCGCAACGACCCGCCAAACCCGCCAACTCCCCCGGTAATCGACGGTTCCCTCGACACGGACGGTAGGACCCCCTCGCTTGACCAGAACATCAAATCGCATGACAGTATGGACACAGCGACGAACACCGCCCGCATGGAGAAGGACGGGTCGAACACGGATGTCTCGCCGACCACGGTGCGCGAGCAGTCCGACCGTAGCCGCGAGAAGTACGACCTGAACTCTCAGGCCAAGGAGTGCCGCGCCGCGAGTAAGCAGCTCTCGCAGACCAACGACTCCCCCGACCGCGACATCTCCGACCAGTTCCAGCAAGAGCGCTAGAAGGGAGCCTGATATGACCCATATGAACGAGTACCTGCCGGAGAGTCTTGCGTGGAACCCCTTGCAGGCCATGGAATCCGATAGCGACATCGAGGCCATCGCCGACGCGGTGATAAGCGCCAGCGTCCTGCGCGATGAGTGCGACGGGGACGCGGCTTTCAAGAAGAGCGCGAGGCAGCTCCTCTACGCCTGCCTCGGATACCTGCGTGACTGGTGCTCATTGGAGCAGCGGACGGTCGGAAACCTCAAGGCGCTCCTCGACGCGGCGTGTCCCTCCGCACCGGGTTCAGCCGCCACCGACCTCGGGGACCTGTTCTACGAGATAGAGTCGGGCTGCAAGCGCGTCATCAGCGCGGACGGCATCACCATGAGTTGGGAGCCGACGGCTCTTGAGCGCAACGACGGCACCTGCCCCCGTGACACCAACGGCATCCGCCCCGAGGACGATTTCTGCCTCGGGTGCTACAAGCGCTTCGCGCAGGGAACCGCGCCGACCACCCGCGCCTCCATCGCCGTCTCGCTCTCCCGCGCCCTGCCGGGACGCGAGGGTTAGGAAGGAGGGTCGCTTATGGCTCAAGGCAAGGGAAACCCTGAAATCAACAAGAAGGTCGCGACCTCGGCTTTGGTGACGCTGTTGGTCTCCGTCGTAGGTTTCTATCTTGGGAATCGCTATTGGGAGGCGGTGGCGTCCCTCGGCGGGCAGTTCTTCGAGCACTGGGGCGACGGCTTCGCCCTCATGTGGCCCCTCATCGCCGATACACCCACCCATCTCGACATGTCCCCCAACGCCATGCTGGCGGGCCTGACCATGTGCATCATCGTCTGGCTCTTCTGGCTGCGCTACCTCGCCTTCGTGGGCAACTTCCGCGCCGGTGAGGAGAGCGGTTCGGCACGATGGGGCACGCTCAAGGAGGGCAAGCAGTTCCGCGACCTCACCACGGAGGACAACAACCTCATCTTCACGCAGAACTTCGGCCTCGCCCTGCATCGCCCCAAGTTCAACCCCGAACTCGACCGCAACCTGAACGTTCTGGTCGTGGGCGGCTCCGGCTCCGGCAAGACGTTCAACTACGTCACCCCGAACATCTGTCAGCTCAACACGAGCTATTTCATCACCGACCCCAAGGGCACGCTCCTCAAGGACGCGGGGTTCCTGTTCACGGACAACGGCTACAAGGTGAAGTCGTTCAACACCATCAATCTCGATGAATCCATGCACTACAACCCGCTCAAGTACGTGAAGACGGACACCGACATCCTGTCGTTCGTCAACTGCTACATCATGAACACCAATGGCGACGGCAAGGCGGGAGACCCATTCTGGGAGAACTCCGAGAAGATGCTGTACACCTCCCTCATCGCGCTGCTGCGCGACTGGTTCCCGCCGGAGGACTACAACCTGTCGAGCCTGCTGACGCTGCTCTCCATGGCCGAGGCCCGCGAGAACGATGAGAACTTCAAATCCCCGCTCGACCTGCTTTTCCTGCAAATCGAGGAGGGAAAGCGCTACATCCCGAGCGAGGGCGGTGCCCCCGCGCCGTCGATGGGCGTCTCCGGCCTCTCCCGCAGCTTCGGGACGGGCAACGCGACCGGAGACTCGGATTGGTCGTGGGAGCCTACCAACCTCAAGCGCAACTCCGACGGCGTGCGACCCGCCGACTGCGGCGGTCTGTCGCCCGATGAGGACTTCGCCCTCATGAACTACAAGAACTTCAAGGTCGCGGCGGGCAAGACCCTCAAGTCCATCATCATCTCCTGCAACGTGCGCCTCGCTCCCATCGCCACCGCCGGTGTGCGCAGCCTGCTCGAATACGATGAGATGGAGCTTGACACTCTCGGCGACCCGGACGCGAAGGTGGCGGTCTTCGGCATCCTCTCGGATACCGACAAGACGCTCTCCTTCCTGTTCGCCATCATGATGTGGCAGTGCATCGACCAGCTCTGCCGCAAGGCGCTCACCGACTACGGCGGCAAGCTGCCGACGCCCGTCCACTTCATCTTCGACGAGTTCGCGAACATCGGGACCATCCCGCAGATTGAGGAGACCATCGCCGTCACGCGCTCGCGCAACATCGGCATCACCATCATCCTGCAATCCATGTCCCAGCTCGAATCGAAGTACGACAAGAAGGCGCAGACCATCGTGGACTGCTGCGACTCCACCCTGTTCCTCGGCGGCAAGTCGAACTCCACCAACAAGGAAATCGCGGAGATGATTGGCAAGCAGACCATCAACCAGATGACCTACGGGGAGAGTACAGGACAGTCAGGGTCAGCCTCTAAGAACTTGCAGATACAGGGCCGCGACCTCATCGACGCGGCGGAAATCGGCAAGATGAGCCGCAGGAAGGCAATCCTGCTCATCGCGGGCACCAACCCGCTCATGGACGACAAGTTCGACCCGCACACCCACAAGCGCTACTGCTACATCGTGGACAAGCGCAACCCAAAGCGCTTGCACGACAAGCCGTTCGACTTCAAGCGCTACTTGGAGGGCGGATGCGAGCCGTATGACGACCATGATGACGGCGATACCGGCGAGAAGCGGTGATTTTCCGAGCCGCTTTCGCAAGCGGTTATAATCTATGTTGACTCGGCGGCGCATCCGCTTCCGGCGGTGCGCCGCGTATGCGGCTCACGGGCAAGAAAGTAGAGGACGGTGAAAGGACATTGGAAGAACTCGTCAGGCTCGCCGCGAAGCCCATCGCCTACATAGGCTGCACGGTCATCTTCCTCGGCCTCCTTTACCTCGGGATGAATCTGAGGGACGGGGCGCGAGCGGGAGGCGGCGAACTTCGGAAGGCCATCGCCATGATTGCCGCCGGTGCCGCCGTGACCGGGTTCGCGGCCATCTACGGCTTCACGGGCTTCTAGGCCGCGTGTATGCAGACACTCAATAGACTGAATCAGAAAGGATGTAAACAACTATGCTCGATAACGCAGTGAACATGCTCACGCAGGGCGTGACGTTCCTCGGCGGCGTGCTCGTCGTCTTCGGCCTCATCAACCTCGGCATGACCATCAAGGACGGCATGCAGGGCGGCGGAGGCCAGCTCAGTGGCGCAATCGCCATGATTGTCGGCGGTGCCATCGTCGTGGGTGCCGCCATCTACTTCGGCCAGCTCAACACCGGTTGGGCGGGCGGACTCTAAGAAAGGGGCGGTGCCTATATGCTATCCGTAGCGGTACATAAGGACATCGCCGAGTACCAGCCCAAGGTCGTGGGCAAGATGACCGGGCGCACCCTCGCGTCAATCGCGGGTGCGCTCGGTTGCTCCGTCCTCACCGGCCTCTACATCTACTTCGTGTTGGGCTGGAACGTCGGCGACAACATGATGCTCATCTACGCCGTGAGCCTCCCGTTCTGGTGCTGCGGCTTCATCCGCCCGAAGGGCATGCCCTTCGAGCAGTTCGTCGCACTCTGGCTTAAGGCGAACTTCGGCGTGGAGCGCGTCTTCTACGTCCCCTCTATGCAACTCAGCGGTCTCATCGGCTCGCCCGATGGGAAGAACGTCAAGAAAGGAAGGGTCTATGGGAAACACTATCGAAAGCAATGCAGCCTCAAGGGAATCGAATCCTACTCCCCCCGTGCGGGACGTGTCATCAACTGACACCGAGGCGAACTTCGACATCGAGCAGTTCGTCCACACCTCCGGTGAGGGGTTCGGCAACGACCGCCCCATGGATGCCGATAACGGCTCGGTCGATGTGGCGGCGCTCGGCTCCGTCGCCGGTGCTCCCACCGTGGCTGGCAAGAAGATGTCCCGCAAGGAGAAGAGGCAGGCCAAACGGGAGGTCGCACGCCTCAAGAAGGAGGCGAAGCTGGCCGAGAAGGAGGCCCGCAAGAGCTACACGTCCGTGAAGTCCCAACTCAAGGACCGCGACAAGGAACTCACCTCGAAGACGGCGGACGCACGCCGCAAGCGCGAGGGCGCGAAGGACGTGGTGAACTACATCGGCTACAACCGCATGTATCAAGACGGCATCTGCGAGGTCGAGGAGGGCCTGTTCTCCTCCTCCATAGCCTTCGGCGACACCAGCTACCACTCCGTGCGCGACGAGCAGCAGAAATCCATGTTCTCCGCACTCACGCGCCTGTACGACCAGTTCGGCGCGAACACGCTGGTCCAGATGAGCGTCATCAACACGCCGCTGCTCAAGGAGGAGGTCGGCAACCGGAAGTTCTTCGATGTCGCCCGTCAGGGGAATGACGCCGCCCGCAATGACGCGCAGGTGTTCAACGACATCCTGAACGACAAGGTGCGCGAGGGCGTGTCCAACATCCGCCGCAACCGCTACCTGACCTACTCGGTCACCGCCGAGACGGCGGACGACGCGGCACGCCAGCTCTCTCGCATCGAGACGGAATCCAGCCGCATCTTAAACTCCATGGGGTCCAAGGCCCACCTGATGAACGGCACCCAGCGGTTGTCGGTCATCCATTCGCTCCTGAACCCCTACAAGCCGTTCTATTTCGACTACCAGAAGGACATCTCCGCCAAGCGCGTGCAGACCACTAAGGACTGCATCGCCCCGACGCAGATTGACTGGCGACCGGACGGCATGTTCAACGACTGCTTCAAGCTGGACAACGGGGTGTACGGTCAGGTCTTGGTCATGAAGAAGTTCGGTTCCGAGCTTTCCGACCGGGCACTTGCCGACATCGTTGACCTGCCGCTCCCCATGGCGGTCACATGGTTCGTGCAGCCCATGGACAAGTCCAAGGCCATCAACTTCGTCCGCACCCGCAGCGCGTGGATTGACAAGGAGATAATCGAGGAGCAGCGCAGCGCCGTGAACAAGGGTTATGACTTCTCCATCTTGCCGCAGGAACTCAAATATTCCAAGGAGGAGACGGAGGACGTCCTTGACCACTTGCAGAACAAGAACCAGCGCCTCTACGTCTTCACCGGCTTGATTTACACCTACGCGGAGAGCAAGCAGCAGCTCGACGCTCAGGTCATGCGCATCATCTCCACGGCGCGGCAGAACTCCATCGAGGTGGACACCTACGACTACCGGCAACGCCGGGGCCTCAACTCCGTGCTGCCCCTCGGCCACAACCATGTCGAGATTAGCCGCATGTTCACCACCGCGCAGGTCGCCATCCTCGTGCCCTTCGCGACGCAGGAGCTTGACGACGCCGGTGGAAACTACTACGGCCAGAACAAACATTCCCGCAACCTCGTCATGTGCAATCGCAAGCGCCTGACAAGCCCCATGGGCTTCGTCTGCGGCAAGACCGGTTCGGGCAAGGGCATGTTCACCAAGACCGAGATGACCGGCACCATCTTCTCCAACCCCACGGACGAGATTTACGTCATCGACCGCGCCGGTGAGTACACGGCCATCGCCGAGCGCTACGGCGGCACCACCTACCACTTCGGCGTGGGCACGGATACGTTCCTGAACCCTTTCGACACGGTGTCCGTGGAGCACATGCCCCGCACCGAGCAGATAGCGTTCAAAATCGACGCGATGCTGGCGCAGGCGGGTGCCTCCGCCGCCGAGTCCGGGCAGTCCCTCTCCGAGGTTGACCAGTCAATCATCCAGCGCTGCGTCGAGCTTGCGTTCCAGCGAGCCGAGGGGCGCGGTGACGGCCTCCCGCCGACCTTGCAGGATTTCTACGACATCGCCCTTGAGCAGCCCGAGCATCAGGCGCAGACCATCGCGCTGCGCTACGAGCGCTTCGTCAAGGGTTCCATGGACTTCTTCAACCGCCAGTCCAACGTGGACTTCAACACCCGCATCGTGGACTTCAACTTGAAGGACCTGCCGGACTCCATGCTGGTCTTCGCCCTCATCAACGTCTGCGAGGCCGTGCGAAACCGCATGTACTTCAACGCGAAGCGCAACGTCCGCACTTGGCTCTACGTCGAGGAGATGCAATCGCTCTTCGCCTACCCGACTGTTCTCAACTACTTCTCGCGCTTCTCCAACGAGGGACGCAAGTTCGGCCTGCTGCTGACGGGCATCACCCAGAACGCGGTGGCGATGCTCAACAACGAGGCCGCGCAGAACATCGTGCTCAACGCCGACTTCATCATGCTGCTCAAGCAGTCCCCGCTCGACCGCATGCGCTGGGTGGAGCTGCTGAACCTCTCCGAGCAGGAGGAGGAGTGCATCGACGAGTCCGCCGAGGCCGGAGACGGCCTGCTCATCGCGGGCAACGCGCGAGTGCCGATTCGCGGCAAGTTCCCGTCGGGCAACGTGCTCTATGACTTGTTCAGCACGAACCCCAACGAGACAAAGGAGCTGAAAATCGGCTCCAAGTAGAAGGACGGCAAAGTCATCTAAACCGGGAAAGGACGGTGAACGTCAATGAAGCCATCTGATTTCGTTTCGACATCCGGCCAGAAGCAGGACATGTCGCAATCTGTGTTACAGACGGAGATGACGGATGCCGTCAACTCCGGCATAGTGGGACGCGCCGACAAGAGCGAGAAGTCGCTGAAAAGCGGCCTCTACTCAGTCGGCAAGAGGGCATCGACGGGCGGTGCCGCCAGCGCCGCCCTCGCCGCCGTCACCAACGGCAGGAAAGGTGGAAAGACCGGTTCCGCAGATGGCGGTGCATCCCCAAAAGGCAAGGCCGGAAAGGCCAGCGCCGCCATGGCTCACGCCGCAGTCCATAGCGCTCTGGAAGGTTCCGAGCTTGAGGGTATGGATGACCTTTACAACAGTAGCAAGGGCGCATATCGTGCTGGTCGAGCAATAGGCAGACGCATTAAGGGCAATGCCAGTTCCCTCGACATCAAAGGGGCTGTGAGGAACGCCGGAAAAGGCGCGGTGATAAGCGGCGTGAGAGGCACCTTTCAAGAGTCAGAACTTGAAGGTGTAGATAACGTCTATGATGGTGCGAGAGCCGGTTATCATGTCGTCCGAGGTGTGAAGAAACGCCTCAGCGGCAAGAATCCTATTTCGTCGGACAAGAGCCTCGGCAAACTCTCCGAGAAGAAGTCTGCGATAAAAGCAGCAGATACCGTCGAGGCGAAACGTAAGGTGCAAGCTGCCGGTTATTTCAAGAAGAGCGTATATAAGGCCAGTGCTGATGTGCAAGCCGCTGGAAATATCGCTACATCGGGCAAAGTCCTTGGTGCTGCGACCGCAGCTGGTGGTAAATCAGGTCTTCTTATCGCACTTGGAGCCGCATCACCGGTTATCATCATGGCCGTCATCATCATCCTGCTCTTATTTGCCGCCCTCACCGGCCTTACCGGTGAGAAGGCGAATGAGAAAAGCGTTGGCTCTCTGCAAGGTGTGCCTGCCGAAGTCGCGCTCTATCTCAAAGGATATGGTTATACAAACGAAGCGATTGCCGGTATTCTCGGCAATATGGCAGTGGAAAACTCTGCTTTTGACCCTGGCCTTGGAGGAGATGATGGTTACGGCACGGACTCCATAGGCCTCATACAGCTCAGCGGGGCGAACAAAAACGACTTCCTACGCTGGTGCGCAAATACAGGAAAAGTATGGTCTACCGTCTCTGCGCAAATGGAATGGACGTTCTCGGGAGAACCGGGAACGGGTTATTTCGCATCAGATTGGTATACTGGTCTTGCATCATCCTATTATCGCCTTGAAAGAGGATATGAAGAGCGATTCGGGAAGGACTTCTATCGCTCTGGAGAGGAAATCAAAGCGTCAACAGATGTTGACCTCGTGACGTATTCGTTCATGGCCTGTCATGAACGCTGCGGAAGCGCCGTCAGCTACGGTGATGATGTGTCACGCCTATATAGGAGACTCGAAGATGCGCGCAAGTTTCTCGCTCAACTAAATGCTGGAACAGGCGGCGGGCAAGATTACGCGAGTGCCGAGCCTTGGCAGCAAAACATCTACAATCAGGCCCTTTCAACGCCATCCCCCGGTGCCGGGTGGTGCGCCAAGTGGGTGTCCACGGTCTACTATAACGCGGGGTTTCCATATCCCGGCGGGAACGCCGATGACATGTACCGCAACTGGTGCCATAGTTCAGACCGGAGTCAGTTGAAAGTCGGCATGATGATAGCCGTTGACCAATACATAACAACTGGTCACGCATATGCAGGCTATACGCCTGATGGCCGCCCTCTTTCCTATCATGTCGGCATCTATATGGGAAACGGCATGGTTCGCGATAACATCGGAGCTATCACCGACACCCCTCTCGATGAATGGATAGCAACTTACGGCAACTACCACGAAGTGCGTTGGGGTTTCCCTCCCGGAGTTCCTGCACAGTAGAAAGGATTACGATATGGATAAGTTCAAGAACCTAATCACACAACATAAGAAAGCATCATTGCTCGCCCTCTTCGCCATCATCGTCTTCACCGGATTTTCCATCACGAGCGCCATAAACGTGGCACATCGTCGTGCTGTTGATGCACCGACACAGGGTGATGAGGCAATCGAAGATGCAGAAAACAATGAGCAGCCCATCGAAGTAGAGCTTACGGACTCTCAAATGAAACTTATAAAAGAGTATGACGATAAGACAAAAAAGCTCATTGAGACCATGAGTTCAAGCATCTGGTCGTCAAACGGCGGTAAGAACACCTTGCGCTTTTATGATTCCCATTATGTCGAGAACATAGATGGTGTCGAGGAAAAGCATCCTTATGCAATCGCAAGAATAGATTACGGCACAAATGGGTCAGACACCGAAATTGACACCATCGTCTTTGAGACCGACACGGGTTCGCACATCGTGACTTATACCCTTTCCATTGCCGAAGATGGGAACTCAATCGGCGGCTCAACACTCTCATCCTCATCCATGTTCTACTCAAAGAACAGCCTCTATGAGTGCATCGACCCTGTGAAAAACATCACAGTCAAAGGTCTGAACAGTGAAATGACTGAGCTTCTTGGCAGCGACATCGAAACCCTCACTAAGGAGTTGAGTTCATGGTGCGCGGTCAATTATCCAACTGCCACCGAAGCGACATGGGATAAGGCTGTCATCATCGACTATGACGAAGGAGTCCTTTCGACGAATTTCATGTTGAACACGGAGTCCCCTGTGCCGCTCGCCGTGAACTACTATTTTTCTGACGGTACCTTTACTTTCAACCGTTAAGAAAACATGTCTGGCAGAAAGGAGTGATTAAATGTTCGACATCATGGGTGCCATCCATGAAGCAATATGCCTGATACTAATCAGCATCGCCTCATGGTTCTTCAACCTTTACTATTTCATCATTGGACATGTCGCGAGCAGTGATGTCGTAGGTGGCAGTTTCCATAACGTATTCGGTAACGAGACCGTATGGAATATCGTCTCATCGGTACATCAGACGGTCGTGATTCCCATAGCCGAGTCGATTCTGGCTCTGTTCATGCTAGTTCAGCTTATCAAGATAAGTCAGCGCATCGACGCCACCGCGACGTTGCCCGCCGTCAAAGATATTGTCTTTCTTGCGGTCTCCTATGTCTTGTTCCACTGGCTTATCGTCAATTCCCTTGGTCTGCTCGATGCCGTTTACGGCGTGTTCAATGAGATAACTAACAGTGATGCACTTACCGGGGCATCAATCCAACTTGGAAATATGACGTTGGAGACATCGGGTCTTGATTTAAAGAAGGCGTCTATCGGCGGCTGCTTCATACTGGTAATTACCGCCTTCTTCTCCGCTGGAACCGGGTTAATCGCCTATATCGTGAGCATCGCGGTAGCCACGGCACGAGCCATTCAGCTCTATGTCATGGCGGCATTCTCTCCCATTCCATTGGCCTTACTCGGTTTTGAAGAGACCCGGCAATCCGGTATATCGTTCCTAAAAAACTTCTGTGCAGCTTGTCTTGCGGGTGCAATCATGATGTTCCTTTTCGCTGCATATCCGCTCATTCTCACCTCTATGACGGCATCCCTTGGCGTAGGGGACCTCAATCAACTGGTCAATGCCGACAGCAGTGTCAATGTAACCGGCGTAGTCGATTCAGCTTTGGAGTACGCATTCGCCCCGCTTCTCGGTCTGCTGATGTTTATCGGCCTGTCAATCCTCCTTATTGTCGGACTCGTCAAGGCCGGTTCTTGGGCGAAGGAGATTCTGGGTAGCTAACCGTTTATCGAGAAAATTCACCATCAACCGAAAAGGGACGGTCTTCGGCACCGTCCCTTTCCTTTAATAATATATTATTGGGCAATCACAAGAGCCTTGGAAAGGAGCCGCCATGCCAAACTACAACGACGCACAGGGGGTCGCCGACCTCCTATCCCAATTCGACTTCAATATCATCAGCGAGGGTCCGGGTGACTTCTCGACCCAGCACCGCAAGTACACCTGCGAGTTCAGCAAGCCCGGCATCGAGTCCTTCACCACCACGTACCAGTCCAACCCTGATGTCCACGGCCAGCCGACTGCGACGGATGTGTTCGCCGCGCTGGCGAGCGACGCACTCGCGGTCGATGGTCGTCATATCGACGACTTCGCCGATGAGATGGGATTCGAGAAACCGTCTCAGGCCATCCGCGCCTACGAGTCCTGCCAAAAGACCCTCGACTGGCTCAAGAACGATATGCAGCTCATGACCTCTGAAATCTCCGACATCGCGGAGACCCTTGACAACGAGCTTGGTGAGGTCAAGGAGGAGGTAGAGCGCGTGCAGGCGGAACGCAAGGCAAAGCATGAGTTCGAGCACCCGCCGGTACCCGAGGGCTTCACCTCCATCGAGGACTTGCAGGCGAGCCTCGACCTCGGCGAGTACGGCGACCGAATCACGGATTACACCGGCAACATCGGAGACGCTTTCGGCGAAATCGCCGACTCCGAGATTGACATCTACACCCACGACCTGCTCAAGTGGCTTCCCGATAACTACGAGTGGCTTGAGGAGGCGGATGCCCAAGGCCTTCTCGAAGGTTGCAAGGGCGACCTCATCAAGATGACCCAGATGGCACAATACGAGTGCTTCACGCAGGACATGTACAGCCATCAGGAGGACATCGCCAAGTACGCCGCCCTCGAAGGACTCGCATCCGAAGGCGTGTACGCGCTGGCAGATAAGGTCTACGACGATGTGTTCGACGGCATCACCATCGACTTCAATGACAACAATATGGACATCGAGGACTTCGCCGCCGAGGCCGAGACCGCGATTCAGGATGCCATGGACTCGCCACTCTACGATGCCCTCGGTTCAAACGATGAGATTCTTGAAGATGGCGAACTGAGCGGCGACTTCGAGGCAATCAAGGAATCCGGTTATGATTTCCCGAATCCCTGCGCCATGAGCGTCGAGGCGGTGCGCACGGTCAACGAGAAGGGCTACGAGGCCGCGTTCAACGAGTTCTGGAAGGACCTCATGCCCGAAGACCATGAACTCGCCGCCGTGCAGGATGTGACCCTCATCCCCGTCACGCTCCACTTCAACGAGACCCCCGACAAGTCCGAAAACATGACGTTCTCCGCACAGGACACCAATGGACTCGACATCGACGGCGAGGTGTTCTTCTGCGGTCTCACCCATGAGGAGCTGACTGGGATGGTCGGCAAGCAGACCGGTGAGGACTTCACCGTTGAGTCCGTCGGTGAGCCGTATCAGGTCGAGGCTCATCCCAAGTCCCAAGAGCCGTCGCAGCCCCGTCTTGCCGAGAAGGCCAAGGAGACCCGTGACGGCTCGGACAAGCTCGAACAGGACAGTCATGACGGGCAGACGCCCGAGCGTGAGGTCGAGCGTGCCGATGGGGACGCCGAGCATTAGATAAGACGATGACCGGGCGGCGCGGGTTCATCCCGCCCGCCCTTTTCACATGAAGGAGGCGATGAGACATGGCGAGAATCCCCAAGCAGCGCGTCATATTTGACGCGGAAAAGTACGATTTGGATTACCTGCGCGAGACCCGTGACTCCTATTCCCCCATGACGGATGCCGAGTTCGAGGATTCCATCAGCTATGACATGGGCGAGGACGACCTGCGCGACCTCATGGAGACGGATTGGCGCTCGAATGAGAATGCACTGGACGCTTTCTTGGGCAAGTCCATCCTCGTTCGTTACAGCCCCGTCAACTACGATGACGGGTTCGTGCAGTTCAACCTTAATGACCTCCATGATTTGCTCCACGCCCACACCTCGCCGCTGCACCGCGTGGACAAGGTGTGGGACGAGGACGGCCATCTTTTCCTCTCCGGCAAGTGGCCCGATAACTCACCGCTCCTTGTCGAGGTCCGCAAGCTGACCGTCGAGGGTGAGCGAGCCATGGACGCTATCTTGACCGCCGACCGACGCGGTGATTTCGATGCGGTGCGCGGGACTTTCCACGCCATGTGGGACGACCCCGCGCTCGTATCCACTCCGCGCTATGCGGAGCTTGCGCTGGGTATGCCCGCAGAGGATGCCCTTGCCCCGCTGCCGCTCGACCACATCACGTTCGATGATGAGATTGCCGAAAACGGCGATAAGCTGAACTTCTACATCCCGGTCACGTTCAACTGCGATGCCGTATTCGGGACGGACGTTTGCTCGCTCGACAACGACGATTATCTCAACATCTACGTCGATTACGACATGCTCACCGGCGAGGTCGGCAACCAGCTCGACATCTCCCTGAACCGCGCAGACGGCAGGATAGATGAACTGAGCTACCCGCTGGATGAAGCAGAGCGCTCTGCCCTGCTTCCGAAGATGGATGCGTATTGCAGACATGAGACCGGCAAAGGCATCGCGGAGTATGCGAAGGAGGTCATGGGCGAGCCTGAGCGGCCGGTGAGCCTGAAAACCGCCGCAAAGGAGTCCCGCGAGGCTTCGGCTGCCTTGGCCGGTAACGATGCACATGAGGACATCGGGCAGGATGCCCGTTAGGAGGGAGTGATTCAAATGGCACAGGAGAATCGTGAAGTTTATATCGCGTGGCTGCGCGAGAAACTTGAGGACTACTGCAACGATGATGGGAGCTACGAGGTCTATTGGGACTACGACGATTCCATCACGCCGGACCAACTGGTCGAGGCGGTTGATAACTGGAAGTCAGAGGGCTATACCAGTCCGGAAAGCTATCTCGCATCGACCTTGTACGGATACAGTCGGGGAGGCTCAGGAGAGCCAGCTGTACGTCTCCATCCTCGACGACCTCAACGACGCGCCCGATGAGGTAAGGGCATGTTGGGATGAATCGACGGGCATCTGGGACGACCTTTACGAGGCTGGGTACACCGGCATCGACATGAACCTCGACGACCTGCTCTCCCGCTCCTCATTCAACGTCAACCTCTTCTTCGCCACCGAGACCGAGAAGAACTTCGATATGGGGAGCATCGTCGATTCCTTCGGCAACGACTATCGCGAGCCTCGCCTTGAGGACATCGACGCGGAGAGCTTGGACAACGCCCTCTCCTACCTCGTCAACCAGCAGGGCCACAGCGTCGAGGAGGTCTTCGGGAATCCCGATAACGCCTTCATCCACTCAATCCGCGAGGAGATAGACGAGAACAGCAGCGAGGCGATGAGCGAGCTTTGCGCACTCGTGCGCATGGACGCACGCGAGATGCTGGACCTCATCGGAAAGCGCTCCGAGGCAAAGGGCAGTCTCGTGCTGCCAAGGGATTGCGCCACCATGGGCATCTTCAACCAGTGGTCCGGCTGCGGCGGCGTGCTCGACATCCTGCTTGAGAAGGATGCCGTCATGCCCCTCTCCATGATTCGCGGGTTCCAAATCGAGGGTCAGTCCGACCCCGAGGGGTACACGGTCAACGACGTCTACGGTCTCGTCGGTTCCTGCTGGAAACCAGCCCAACTCAGCGACGACATCGAGACCGACGTGAAGGAGGACTACGCGCTCGCTTTGCAGAAGGCCCGCGCCACGGGCTGGGAAATCGAGGAACAGGAGGCCGCCGAGCCGGTGAGCCTGAAAGCCGCCGTCAAGGAGTCTCGTGCTGCGTCCGAGGCGCTGGTGGCACATGGGGCATCTGCCGTGGACCTCGAACATGAGGCCGATAACGCACGCACAGCAGCCTCGCCGCTCTCCAAACCCGATGGCGACCGTTAGAAAGGAGGCGGCTCTATGGATTTCAACGACGCGACCGCGCTCATGCGTCTGGTTCAGGCAGTCGAGAACGACCCCTATGTATCGAGTGGGTCCGGTGAAGCCCTCGCGGACAAGGTGCGCGAGTTCATCGAGGATGAGGCGGAATTGGGCGGCTGGTACACCGAGCTGATGGATGCCATCGGCGAGGGTGAAATCGCGGACCCACTGGCCGACTTCACGGTAGGCCAATTCCGAGTGCATCTCGTTCAGGAGGGCGAGCGCTACGGGGCGTCCGGTGGCTTCGTGTACGGCAAGGCCCTGTCGAACGGCAGCTTCGGCATCCCAATCAACGACTGCCAGCTCTACGGCCACGGCCTCCCTCTGGTGGAGTTCTACGACGTGTCGCAAGCCCCCGCGAAGTTCCCCGAGGGCCAGTTCGTCACCCGCTACTACATGTCCACCCTGCTCGGTATGGGTTCTTTCGGACATAGCATCGGAGGACATAGCATCGGAGAGATGTCGGTGTTTGAGCTCGTCGGCGGTGTGCCGATTTGGACAATCAGCGGCGATGACTTGAAGGAGCTTCATACGCGCCTCTGTGCCGCCCGCGACTGTATCGAGCAAGAGACCTCGCATGATGAGGTGAATCGCGAAGAACGGTCCTTCAAGGAGTGCGGAACCTTCACCGACCACGGCTTCGGTTTCCATGCGCAGGCCGGTACGAGAACCGATTACATCATCGGCTATCCTTACGAGAATGACGGGTGGGCCGTCCTGACCGGCAGCTATGACCTTGAGAATGACGACCTTGACTGCCATGTCCCCGAGGATTACCTGAACGGGCTTATCTCCTACTACGGCTACTCCTCTCTCGATGACCTGAAATACGTCAACGGTGACGCATGGCGCAACGTCCTCACCGGCATCATCGCGGAGCGTCAGGAGGCAAATCGCTTCGAGGTTCCCCGTCTCTTCTCCGACCACTCAAGTGCGGTTCAATTCTGCACCTCTCGCGGCATTCCCGCCGACCATCTCATCCCCGCCATGGAGAAGGCCCGCGCCGAGTACGAGAAGGTGAAAGCCGCAGAAGCTCCCGAGAAGGCCGTGTCCCTCAAGGGGGAGGCTCAGGCATCGCGTGCCGCCTCAGAGAAGCTGGCCGAGGGCCGCGTCACCGGCTCACCGGCACGAGAAGACCCCTCCATCGTGTAGATATATAGAAGACCATCATAATAGAAAGGTAGTAAAACACCATGGCATACGACAAGAACATCCCCGACGTGCTGCAACTACTGCGCCTCGACCTCGGAAACGTCGATTACACTGTACCGAGCGACACGACCATCGCGCGATACACCATCGACGGCGACTACTTCCCCCGCTACTGCATCGCGGATGTGGCCGACGATGCGGACACCATGGACATCCAAGGCGCTATCGAGGAGACGATGCACGCCATCCTCGACTACGGCGGCACGCCGGACGATTTGCGCACCGCCATGGGCCTCGTACCCGAGGCGGAAATCGACCCGGACATCATCGAGTCCGGTGAGTACGCTCCCATCGACCTCGGCTACTGCCTCGACGGACAGCTCACGGGCTTTGAGGTACTCGACATTGTCGAGTGCGACATCAAAAACGCGTTGAGCGGGCACCAGATTGAGAACGTCATGACGGCGCTCAACAACCTGCCCGTGAACCTGCGCCTGCCAGCAGCCAAGGCACTCTCGCAGGGAGACTTCACCGAGTGGCAGGCATATCAAATCTGCAAGGCGTTCGAGGCGGGCATCGAGGAAGACACCATTTCCCGCCTCATCGCCAACCCCGACCTGAACCACGGTCAGATGCGCGAGCTGCGCCGCATCGCGGAGCAGATGAACCTCACCTCCCCCGATGTCAGCCCGTATACCAAGGACATGTTCAAGACGCTTGCGAGCGGTGAGTACGATGTCGAGAAGCTGCATCATACGCATGGGCTGATGAAGGCGGCGAAGGCGAAGGAGATTTCCTTCGACCGCGATTGGCTGAAACTTAATTCCGACCAGATGAACGCGCTGCAATATGGCCTCATCTCCGATGTGCCTATGGACGTGCTCGCGGATTACACGGACGGTTCCTACTCCGCCGACCAGATGAACGCGCTGAACATCGCCCTCATCGAGGGCATGGAGAAACAGGACATCGAACGCCTGATGAATCCCGACCTCTCCATCGAACAGGTCTGGGGCTTCTATCAGGTCATCAGCGGTGGACGCTTCACCAACGAGCAGCTTGACATCCTATGCGACCCAACCCGTCCCGTGGCGGTCATGGAGGCCATGTGCACCGGCCTCACTTTCGGTGTGGACGCGCAGACGGTGCTGCGTCTCGCCGACGGCAGCTTCGCACCGGAACAGATGGAATCGCTCTACCTCGCGGCAGGCGATAAGGACATCACGCCCGAGATGCTGGATGTCATCGCCGATGCGAGCCTCAAGCCCGAGCAGATGGACGCGCTCAAAATCAGCTTCCAGCAGGGCGGCTCCATCTCCGATGTGGAGGCCGAGAAGAAGTCCATGCCGCGTTCCGTCAAGTACGCTGGGCAGGCGGGCAAGGCCGATGCCATCCGTAGCACCAAGCTCCATGAGACGGCCAAGGAATCCCGCGAGGCATCCGCCCAGCTCGGCTCCGAGAGCCATGGCGATAAGGCCGTCGAGCGCGAGGAATTGGAGTAAGAGAATAAGCGGTTTTCCATGCTTTCAATGGCCGGAGGGTTCTCAACCCGACCCGAAGGCTGTTGGAAGGGTGGGAAACCGCCCCAACTATACATATTGGAAACTATCAGACCACAAAGGAAGGAGGCCATATGCCAGATGAGATGAGCAAGCGGGAGGTCATCCTGACCATCCGCGAGTACGAGAACTCGGTGGCGATGCCCGAGGGCGAGCGCGTCACCTATCTCGACCCGCGCGGCGGGGTGCATCTGAAAGACGGCGACGATAAGGTACCGGATTACATGGGGCACGCAACGAAGTGCGCTGAGTACCTTCGCTTCGGCGATGAGGTCGATGCCGTCACTTGCGGGGAGTATCCCCGTTCCAGCGCGGTCAAGTTCTGCGATACGCCGGAACTGTTCGTGCAGGCCGGGTTCCGCCCGCTGCCGATGCTCTACACCCAACGCCACCTGCGCGATGCAATCCGACCGAAGAGCAGCTACGACCCCCATCGCCATGGACTCACCGTTGAGCAGATGAAGCGCCTGCCCGAGCTGATGGAGCATCCCGTGATGCTCTGCGACAGTCCCGCCCGTGATGACACCATGCTCGTGGTGCTGCGCGATGTGGATTGCGATGACCTGCCTCTCATCATGGCCGTGCGGCCCAATGGGCGCGGTTATTACGAGGCTGGCGAGATTGAGACCAACTTCATCTTGGCCGTCTACGGCAGGACGAACTTCCCCCGCTACTTCGACAACCTCATCACGCCCGATAGGGTCGTCTATTATGACGAAGAAAGAGGCCGGGAACTCAATGCACTTGCGAAGCTACACTTGCTTCGGAGCCACATCGTCGAACCCGACCTCATTAAAACTATTATACGCTTCCCGCAGTGCATAGTCAAGAGCGAAACCGCAGGTCAAGAGGGTTATCGGTTGGAATCGAAGGCCAAGGAGGCCCGTGATTCGAGCGCGAAGTTGGCTTCGGAACACGATAGTCAAATGTCAAGGGATTCCGCCATTGAGGAAATAACAGAAAAGGAGGAGACGCATGAAACTGGTAATCGCTGAGAAGCCGATGCTCGCCCGCGACATCGCCCGCGCCATCTGCGGTAAGCAGGTGTCCGAGACTGCGCGGTTGCCCATCTCGGGCAACGGGTACACGGTCATCGCCTGCGCCGGTCACCTGCTCGAACTGGTGGAGCCGGATGCGGTGAACCCTGCATGGGGCAAACCATGGTCGCTGGACGTGCTGCCCATCCAAATCGACGATTGGGCGAAGGAGCCGACCGAGGACAAGAAAGACTTGGTGGAGCGCATCGACTCGCTTTTGTCGGAGGCCGAGTGCGTCATCAACGCCGGTGACCCCGACGATGAAGGCCAGCTCATCGTTGATGAGGTGCTGGACTACCTCGGCTACGAGGGAGAGGTGCTGCGCGTCTACGTCAACGACAACATCGAGAAGAACATCGTCAAGGCGTTCGAGCGTCTGGTGCCCAACGAGCAGTGCCGCCCTGCCGGTGACGCGGCATACGCTCGCCAGATGGCGGACAAGTGCTTCGGCGTGAACGAGACCCGCCTTGCCACCAAGCGGCTCGGGGGCCTGTTCTCCGTCGGTCGCGTGCAGACCCCGACCCTCGGATTGGTGGTCAACCGCGATGAGGCGATAGAGAACCACGTCACCCGGAAGTATTACGAGCTGACCGCCACCGGCGGCTGTGCAGACGCGTCGGGAGCACCGGTGTTCAAGTTCAAGCCGGACAAGGACATGTTGGCCGGTGAAAAGCACATATTCGACCGCGATGCCTTAGACCGCATCAAGGAGAAGCTGGACGACTCGGATAAGACTTTCTCCACGACCATCTCCAAGAAGGTCGAGAACCCTCCCCTCCCCTACAACCTGACGGTGCTGCTCTCCGACATGTCCCGCCGCTACGGCTTCGCCGCATCGAAGACCCAGCAAATCACGCAGGACTTGCGTGATAAGTACAAGGCGATAACCTACAACCGCTCGGACTCCCAGTACCTCAAGGAGGAGCATTTCGCGCAGGCACCCGTGGTGCTGGCTCAGGCCATGGAGAACGTCGGCGTATCGTGGCCGCTCGACTACTCCATCCACTCCAAGGCGTTCAACGAGAAGAACGTGACCGCGCACCACGGCATCATCCCGCAGGAGGTCAGCGCCCCCGTGGCCGACATGACCGGGGATGAGGCCAAGGTCTACACGGCAATCGTCGAGCGCTACGCCATGCAGTTCCTCCCACCCGCCACCTACGATGTGAGCACCAGCGCCTTCACGGTCGATGGCGGGGAGTTCCAAGCCGTCGCTCGGCGCGTGCGCGACGCGGGTTTCAAGGCCGTGTTCGGCAACGTCTCCGAGGAAGACGGCGATGAGGCGGCATCCGGCAACCCTTGGGTCGATGAGGGCGAGCACCGACTTGAGCGCATCGAGTGCGCCGTCACCGAAAAGGAGACCGCACCGCCCAAGCCCTACACGGAAGGCACCCTCATCGCCGACATGGCATCCATCGCCAAGTACGTCACCGACCCGGAGGTCAAGGCCATCCTCAAGCAGAAGGACGACGGAAAGAAGGGCGAGCACGGCGGCATCGGCACCACGGCCACCCGCGCATCAATCATCGAGAAGTTGAAGGAGCGCGGGTACCTTGAGGACGTGAAGGGCAAAATCCGCTCCACGGAGAAGGCTCGCGCCTTCTACCATCTCCTGCCGCCCGAGATTCGCGGCGCGGACGTGACCGCCCGCTGGTGGCTCATCCAGCAGGACATCGCGGAGGGCAAAGCCGATGTCAACGCCCTGCAAAAGAGCGTCATCGAGGTCTTCAAGGGCCATCAGGACACGGCCTACGTCGGTGCGAGCATCGCGCCCAAGGCCACGGTCGTGGGCAAGTGCCCCCTCTGCGGCGCGGACGTGGTGCAGCGCAAGGC
>ENA-OYXL01000190-OYXL01000190.1-human-gut-metagenome-genome-assembly--contig:-NODE-190-length-26547-cov-12.461913_pt1 | contig 26547 bp, 23 predicted proteins | sample MGYA00244845_ERZ653422 | MGnify/ENA primary metagenome ERZ653422 (study PRJEB26926, sample SAMN06164903) | human gut metagenome | biome: ENVO:00009003; feature: ENVO:2100002; material: ENVO:00002003... | reverse complement strand
TGGATGGAGCTCTTTTCAATTAGAATACAGCGCACTTTTCAATTAGTATCTACAGCTATGATCACATCATGGCTTTTCAGCCGGTTCTCGGCAAGCGTGACGTCCGGGTCTATATAGAACCTTCTCTTGAAAAAGGAGGATTTGGTATAGAACACCCATTCGTAATAGGCGCCGCCGTCATTCTGATAGACAATCGGGGAAGACGGCGATTTGAGGTTGCAGTCGTCAATCATGCGCTGGAACCAATGCCCGAAAATGACATCTTCGGACGCCTTGCCGGTAATACGCTCCGCGGCGGAATCGTCCACCTTGCGGAAAATTTCCACATCCACCACGATGCTCCGCTCACGGTTGATGTACAAAGAGTCCGAATCGTACTCTTCCGAATACTTCCAGACCTTGTATATTTCAAGGGGTATGTCAAAATAGCTGTTTACCGTCTGGGTGTACAGGAGCGGGAAGGCGAAAGGCAGCAGGCAGGTGGAGGCCCAGATGCCGTACTGGAGTTCGTTGCAGAGGTTGAACACTACGGAGAAGAGTCCCGCGCCCAGCAGCACGACCGTAACCGTCAGCAGGCACCGGATACCGAAAGAGGGTGTCTCCTTGCCCGAGGCGAACACTTTCCGCAACAGAAACCGGTTGTAATACCCGGCGGTCCAGTACAGGATGGCAAGCAGGACATAGATGTAGGGCATGAAGTTGTAGTCCATGAATCCCGACAGGCCGGGCAGGGCAAGTACAATGCCGCACAGCAGCAGATAGACAATCAGTTTCTTATTGTTGAGCAGTTTGTTCTTCCGTGCGATAAAATAGGCTGCAATCCCGAAAATCACAGTCAGCACGGGCATCAGCAGGTACGATGAAATCAGATGTTGGGTGACAGGGTCCATAAGTTCTATGTTTATGCGTTATTGTATTCGATGAATATGCGGTAATTGAATGTGTCCGGCGAGCAGGCGGACAGTCTGGTGTGCAGGCTGTCCTTCATCTGTTTTTCCTGCGACGGCCCGTCCAGCTTCGTTCCCAGGACCAGATGCACTTCTTTGGTGCGTATCAGCCCCTCGGTGGGCACCGGGCTGATTTCCACCCCGTTGCGTATTTCTGTCCGCAACAGAAGCTCGCCAAGCTCTTTCTTGCAGAAGCTGGCTATGTCGTTTTGCGTCAGCACACGCCCGTGTGAAATGATCCCGTATTTGTAGATATCGATCAGTTCCCGGTTCTTGGGGGCTTGCTTCCCGCCGTAGGTGGTACTGACAAGCGCGAGTGTCTTCGGGTCCAGATAGGTGGTGGCGTATGGCGACAGCTCCACGCCGGCCTGTATTTGGTTGCCTGTCTCGCAGTGGGTGGTCCAGTATTTCACGGTGACCTGTCCTTTGCCGGACATCTGGTCGATCATCAGGTAATAGGGGGTCTCCCTGTATTCGTTCATGTTGTCGGTCGTCTGTTTCAGCTGCGCCGTCAGTTGCTCCATCTGGCCGGCGAGCGCTTGCAGCTTGACACTCGAAACGGCATGGAAGGCGTGGGTCTCGTCATCCAGCAGGTCCAGCAGATAGCCGAGCAGTTCCTTGGCGGAGCGGGAGTCAAAACGCTCGCAGCCTCCCTTGCGGATGGAATAGGTGCCGTAACTCTCCGTGGAGCCGGGTACCGGATACTGGAGTTCATGATAGCTCTTTCCGTCCGAGTCCTTCACGCTGTGCACGGACAGCAGGGACTCGTAATTGCCGGTACGCAGGGGAATCACCCTGAACGTGTCTTCGAGGGAGGTGGTCTGTTCGTGCAGCAGCTTGTTTTCCACAGGCACGATGTTGATGCCCGCATGAAGCTCCTCCAGGATTTCCGGAGTGAAATGGGCGGGGAATACGATTTTCACCCACACCAGCTTCTCTTGCATCTTTTCCCGCACACGCTCCCCGAAACAGGAAGACAAGGCTTTCGGCAGGGGCTCCTTGTCAACCTCATTGAGGGGAACCGGTTGCGAAACCCGCAGGAAATGCTTGTTGTAGAGTTCCATCACCTCCTTGTCTATGACGGACATCACATCATAGCTCCGGAAGAAGGCACGGGTGGATTCCTCCGGCAACCGGCTTTTCTCATAGATGCCAGGCTCCATCCGGATGGGGGTTCCACCGGCGGACCATTCCGTGCACGGAAGCAGGAACAGGTATTCATAGCTTTCGGTAAGGTTGGGGAAGTCAAGATAGAAAGAAATGTTTTCCAGGTCCGTCAGCGAGTCGTCCACCGCCAGGCCGAGCCACACCGTGCGGGCGGGCGTCCTTGTTTCCGTACGGGCAATCATGGTTTTCGACAGGGTATGGTCCACCTGATAGAGAATGTCGTCACACACCATGTATTTCACATCGGCTTTGTACAGCAAGGTGTCACAGGCCGGATAAAAGGAAATGCTTCTGGCGGACAGCTTCTGGGTCAGCAGGTCATTCTCATAATACATGCCCGACTCTTTCGTAATCAGGTAGCCGGGTTCGATGGGAGAGGCATGCACGACACCATGTGCGGGAAGTGCCGAGGTCAGTATGTCCGGTGTCAGAATGCGGGCGTTTTTTTCCAGCAGCCGCGTCTCGATGGCCGTGAAGTCTTCCCCCAGCATATACAGTTCGTTGGACAGCGCCTCCAGCATCAGTTTGACAACAGGGTCAAAATTTTCCGCTTTCTTGATTCCCCAGAACGCCGCCGCGTATTTCAGCATACGGTTCCTGATCTGCTCCTTGTTATATTTCTCCATACTCATACGCTTGTCATCGGGTTGAAATGGGTCCTAAATAAATCACATAGTAAAAGCAACGCTTCTCTCCGGTATGCACCAGATTGCCATAGACATATACCTGCACGCGTTTTTTTATGGTCGAAGCCTCGAACACATTGTCCTGCCGGGTGGTATCGTCGATAATGACCCGGACGTTCACATTCGTAAGACGCTTCTCGTACCGGGTGATGGCTTGGGTGATATAGTCGGAAAACTGCCCTTCCCAACGGGTATGCGAAATGATACTCTCAAAATCAAGATAAAAAATCTCACAGCCGAACTCCTTGTCAAAGGCGTGCTCCCCGGGAGCCGTGTCAATCAGCATCTCGATGAACTGGTCGATGGACTCTATCTCCGTACAGGACGCAAGGCGGCTGTTTTCCACATCCTCGCTGAGCAAGGCTCCAAAATCCAGAGGCAGTTTGCAAAATTTCGTTTCCATACTTGTCAGCGCCATTCGTTATTCTCAAATTCGTCGTCACTGAATTGCAATATCCTTGCGGCAAACAGGAGGGTAATGCTGCTTTTTTGGTTCATACGGTCAACCTTACGCTGCAAACGGATGCAGTTCCCTTCCACGAAACGCAGGACGAATACGGCTTCCTGGTCCGGCTTGTCTTTCCGGTAAACCCGCAGGTCACCGTCCTCGCATGGTTGGCTGTAGGCGCCCCATCGCAGCAGGCCGTCACCCGGCATACCCGCAAGGGTACAGGTAACGAAACCGCCGTATGCCTCACCTTCCGGCAATCCGTCACGGTCGGTATTCCGTTTGAATTGCAGGTCAAATTCTTCTACCGTGTATGTCTCGTGACATACGGACAGCTTCATCGCATAACGGTCATTCACCGTTCCGGGCTCTTTCCGTTTAAACAAGGCAGCAAACCAGTTCATAATCTCATTTCAAATTTAGGTGACACGAATCGCCGGCTTCCATTTCCCTGAAATGGATAAGCAGCGAGGTACAACTCTCTTTTACGGTCGAATGCACATGGAAATCCAGACATTGGGCTCCCTTGAACCTGACTATTTCCTTCGGTGTCCCCAGCTTCCCCGAGGTATTCATCACTTCCCCGCTTTTCAGGATGCGTGAATTGAACATCCATTCCAGCAACTCCTTCGAGGGAAATCCGGCTATGCTTACCTGCATCTGTCCCCCGGTGGTCTTTCCGGCGGCTTGCCCGCATGGGGTTGTCGGTTTCCGGAAGTCATATTCATAACTCAACAGGTCGTAAGCCTGCACCTCATCATGTTCCGAGGGCTCGGCGGTCCAAAATTTGATATACGATTGTGCACTCATAATATCCGTAATCTTTTATTCGTCCTCACTCATCAGATTGGTTTGCAGCATGGCAGTCAGGGTCCGTTCTGGATTCATGCGTGATTCCACGAACAATACTGTGTCCTGACTGTCCAGATGCTTGCGCGAATAGGCTCGCAGGTAGGCTTTGAATGCTTGTACCTTCGTGCGGTATTCGTCTAAGGGAAGTGCGAAGATGTCTTGCTCTCCCAATCGCTCCAGTCCGTATTTTTCCAATTCACTTTCCAATGCCTGTTTTTGTTCAATACCAGAAATGGCATAAATTATTATGGTTTTATATTGTTTCATCTAATATATTAATAAGAAATATTCTCTATGATTAAATAAAATGTAAAAATATATCGCAAATACAACTATCGTTAGTATTACGAATAATAAATTTTTCTTCTGCCTGCTTATCTCTCTATAAATACCTCTTTCCAATCTAGCTTTTTTTTCTGACCAAAAAAGAAATCCATTAAAGAAATAAATAGCTGAAAACAATATTAAATGAGAATAGATGTGACATAAATTTCTCATCAAACTACAACCAAATATAGAATATAAGACACTATTGATTATTGCAATAATTATATATATAATTACACTAAATAATTCAACAGCAAAACTTTTGTTTGATGCTTGATTTTTACATATTGAATCATAAATAAAAAAAATCGTATAATACCAATATTTGTACCAAATCATATTTCTCATTTTTTATTTTCCGAATATCCATGGAGCCATCATTACCCCATCTTCATTTACTTGGTTCATGTACATTTCATATAAATGTTTTGAAATGTCATCAAATAAACCTTTCCATCCATTAGGGTAAAAAACATCAACAGCTGTATAAGTTGTTGAGATTATGAAACCCGGTAATGAGAAGAATCCTATAATATTAAAGATTTCATCTACAGCAACTTTTTCCCATGACGAATCATCATCAAAAAAATTTGTAGCTGTTAATATAATTCCCAATCCTCCAGAATATCTTCCCCATCTATTTAGCTTTTCAAAACTTTTCTCAACAAATTGACCGGAAATAGGTCCCCAATTATATCCTGGTAAAGCAGGTTTAAATATGTGGCCATCAGAATAATAGATAGGTCTAAAGGGGTGAATTTTCTTCGCTATAGGATTTAAACCTGTTTCAAGCGATCCTATGGCAACCCCAATACCTGTATTATAATTCCCAATATTTTTTAAAGTCTCCAACGTATTATCTAACGCACCATGAGATGGCTCACTTACATTATCAACTATTTCTTCACGATACGTTATTGTCTTAAAATAAGATTGGTTATTTTCATTGTTATGGATACCTATGCTTACACTATAAAAATCAGATGATTTATTTATTTCAACACCAACCTTGTATTTACTTGGGTCTGATGGAACTGTAATCTTATCCATGCCTATTTGAAAAGTTATAGTTCCATCACCATTATCTTTCTTTATCTTGTTTATTATATCCTCAGGAGAATAATCCATGCTCCTAAACACAGCTTGAGGAGATGTATCCCAAACTTGTTGCCTAACAGGATAATTTACCCAAGTATTCCACTGTACTCTATTATTTTCTATGTGAGGCATCTGTACAGGTAGATAGTTAGGAAAAGTATATCCCATGCCTTTGACAAAACCGGTATAAGGAAGTCCCATGTTTTGCAAAAAAAGATACTCTTCAAATGATATTACTTGATTTGTTTTATATCGCATAATTTCTTATTTCACCCACCGATTATCAAATTCAATACCATTCACGCTTACACTTTCAGGAGACAAAATCAAGGTAGTTGACAAGCCTTGCCCCAAAGATTCAATAACCCGTTTCAAATTGACACAATACGCATTCGTAAACGCCACCTCAAATATCACCCCGGACGTACCGGTCTTGAACAGCACCGCCCCGTTCTTTTTCATCCACGGTTTCACAGCCCATCCGTAGATGTTGTTCTTCACTGTTTGCGAAAGGGTTATCATGATGCGTCCGCCACGCACTTCCCCTTCCGGCTGGTTCTTTATGCCATCGACAGGCTGGTGAAAACCGATTTTGAACTGTTCCACTGCATACTCGTCACCGTCAACACTGAATATGACATTCACATTGCTGTCCACTTGCGGAAAACTAAAGAGTCCCATAACATTGTTGTTTTTAAAATACCCACTGATTTTCAAATTCCTCCGACCCGAACGTCAGCTTCTGAGCCTGCACGGTCAGCTTGGTTGCGATATAGCTCTTCCCCTGCCGGATATAGCTGATTTCCATATCCACACAGGTCGCTTTCTCAAAGAGTATCTTTTCGAGCGTGGAACCCTGGTTGTCATGGACCACGATGGCTCCGTTCTGATACTTGCGGGCATCCAGCATCCACTGGATCATGTCACGGTTGGGAAGATGGGGGTAAGTCACATAGAACGTACCGCCTTTCACTTCGGTCTGGGCCTGTCCTTTGATGTCTATCCCCTGGGCGAACCCGAACTCACAGCCGATAAGCTGGTAACTGTCCTTATACATATCGACCAGTGAGGAAGCGGCAAGATTGCCGATCTTTAAGAATACTGTATATCCAAACATACTGTACTTGATTATTGGTGAATATTCCAGGTTAATTCATTCTGTTCGTCCAGACCCACCTCCAGATTTTTTCCTTTGCACAGCTCTTCATTGATGATAAGCCGCGAAATCGGTCTGCGCAGGTAGTTGCGGATAACCCCGGCAACCTGGCGGGCGCCGTATTTGGGAGTGAATCCTTTGTGGGCTAGCATTTTACGGGCATCGTCACTGATGGTGATACCGATACCTTGCTTGTCCAGCAGTTTCCTGACACTGTTGAACTGTATATCGAATATCTTCAACAGGATGTCTTCACGGATAGGAGAGAACGGGACGATTTCCGACAGACGCGCCAGGAACTCCGGACGGAAATACTGCCCTATCACCTCCATGATCTGGGTGGTAGCCGGCACATTGCCCGATTCTAACTGCTTCGTCAGCCATTCGCTGCCCACATTGGAAGTGAATAGCACGATGGAGTTGGAGAAGTCCCCTTCCTTGCCCAGACGGTCATGCAGTTTCCCTTCATCCATGATTTGCAGGAAAATATCATAGACGGACGGATGCGCTTTCTCTATCTCATCAAAGAGGACCACCGCGTAGGGTTGCTGGCGGATTTTATTCACCAGCATACCGCCCTCCTCATAGCCCACGTATCCCGGAGGCGCCCCGTAAAGCAGGGCGGCGGAGTGCTCCTCCTTGAATTCGGACATATCAAAACGGATCATGGACTTTTCATCGTTGAACAGCGCCTCCGCCAGTGCCTTGGCAAGTTCGGTCTTGCCGGTGCCGGTAGGCCCCAGCAGGAAGAAGGAGCCGATAGGCTGGCCCGGCTTGTTCATACCGCTGCGGGATTCAAGAATGGCATCGGTCAGTGTTTTCAGCGCCTGGTCTTGACCGACAACCCGACGACGCAGGTAGTCTTCCATATTGAGCAGGCGTTCCTTCTCCTGCGACTGTATCTTGCCGATAGGAATGCCCGTCTTGCTAGCGACAACGGCGGCAACCTCATAAATTCCTACCTCCTCTATGCTCTTTTCCGCAAATGACAGGATGGCGGCCAGTGCGCTCCGCAGGTAAGCCGCCAGCTCTTCATACTCCTGCAATTCATGGATATCCGCCTCATCGGAAACCACGCCCAAAAGGATGGGGCTTAATTTGTTGTGCATCAGGAAAAGCAGCGTTTTCAACTCTTCCGCCTTTTCTTGAGGAGTTTTTTCCTCCTTTTCTATCTCGTCCAGTCGGGCAAGCAAGGCTTCTGTATCCTTCTTTCCTGTTTCATTGACCATCTTGATGGCCGAAAGTGTCATGTCCAGCAGACCGATGGCGGAGTCGGGCAAACGGCGGTCTTTCACATACCGCTTGGCAAGGCGCACGCATTCCGCCACGGCATCGTCGCTGATTCCCACCCGGTGGTACTCCACGTATGATTGCCGGACGGAATGCAGCATCTGTATGGCAGACTTCAAGTCCGGCTCATTGACCTGCACCACCTCAAAACGGCGGTTGAACGCATGGTCAGGCTCTATAATCTTACGGTATTCGTCAATGGTGGTGGCGCCGATAACGGTCAGGTCGCCGTGCGACAATTCGGGCTTCAGCACATTGCCGGCACCGGAATTGCCCTGCCGGCTGTCCAGCAGGATATGAATCTCGTCAATGAACAGGATGGCGTTGTCAATGCCGCGCAACTCTTTCACGATGTTTTTCAAACGGTCCTCTATCTCCCCCTTGTAGGTGGCGCCTGCTATGAGCGAGGCATTGTCAAGCTCAAACACACGGGCTCCCTCCAGGAACGAAGGCACCTTATGGTTGACTATGTTCCATGCAAGCCCGTACACAAGGGCTGTTTTCCCCACCCCGGCGTCACCGACAATCAGCACGTTCGATTTGCTGCGGCTGCCCAGCACCTCCATGACCATGCGGTTCTCCCGGTCACGGTTGATGGTCGGGTAAAGCCTGTCTGCCGCGGTGGCGGTAAGGTCCACGCAATACTTGGCGAGAAAGGAAGTGGAAGAGGAAACGGAGCTTTGAATGAAACTTTCTGGCCCACTGCCGGAAACTCCCGCCGGTTCGTTGCCTGTATATATGGAATGGATATCTTTCTCCAGGATAGGGAAAGACCTGAGCTGGTCACTGGAAAAGGCGATGCCCGGTTTCGTCAGTGCCAGCAACACACAGATGGGATTGATGTCAAACAGCCCCATCTGTATCCGAGCGTCGTCGGCGGCACGGAAAACGGCGTCAATCTTCTCCGACGGCTTGATTTCGGCAAACCGGGTGGATTTTGGACATTGTTCGATATGGACATCCGCCCATTCCTCCAGATACCCCAAATCCTTACCTATACTTATTATAAAATCTCTTAGCCCTACATCTTTATGAAGTAGAGCCTTCAACAAATGCGAGGGAGTGTAACACTCGTTCGCATTTTCACGAGCCACTGCAAGTGCTATGTTAAGCGCAATTTTTACAGAATCATCAAGATTAATGAAACCAACTCCTGTATCCATAATCAATAAGATTTAAAAATTGCGCAGGAGAACATTGCAAATATAAGGCAAAAAAATAAGCCCGCCACTTTTCAGGGCAGATTTTTTTATGTTAACGAACATAATTTTTGAAAAAACCAAAAAATATCGCAAAAAATTTCCCGAAAAACTTTTGTAATTTTCAGAAAGCTCCATATATTAGCCCCCGGAAATTGAAAGCCAAAGGCGGGGAGGCGCCGAACCGCCGGTAGCCGGAAATTCCGTAATCAACTTTTTTACAAACTTTAAAACTTTGAGAATATGGCATTTAAAGCGTCATTTAAGTTTTCAGACTCAAGAGAGTTTGATGTATTGAGATGGGATGTCAAGTTCAATCGCGATGTGGACCCCAAAGGCCGTCCGGCATCTGACATCTATGGTGGTAAAATCTATGTGGAGGTTGAATCTACTCCCGATACCATTGTGTTGGACAAGATGTTCAAACAGTATCAGCCCGTAAACGGAAACATCGTCTTCAAGAAAGCGGATGAGGATGCCAAGATGAAGGAACTGGTATTTGAGAACGGTTACGTGGTGGAATACGAGGAGGCACTGAATGTGGCCAACCCCTATCCGATGACAATCAAGTTCGCCATTTCCGCACAGACAGTGAAGATGGACGAGGCTACATTTGTACAGGATTGGCCGGAAAACAACTAACGGTTGTTTTCTAATCAAAGTTTTTAAGGTGCCGGAATATACCAATTCCGGTTATTTCGGCACCAAAAAACATACCGACTGGTCGGATTGATTAATTAATTTTCATAGCAAAAGATAGTATGGGAGCAAGTTTTCTGAATTTGGTAACTACCAAGGTGACAGTGAAAGGAGAGGAACAGAAGTTCGTTTCACTGCGGCTTCATCAGCGGTTTAACCGGCATCACGCCTTTACTGTAATTGTGAATTACCTCTCGCCCGGCAATACGTTCAAGCAGACACCTGAAAAATTCATCAATTACGTCGGGGAGACTGTCAGCATCTCGTTCGCCCACAAGCAGACGGGCGAAAGTTATGACTTCGAAGGGGTTGTCACACAGGTGGAAATGGTCGGAAGCATGGGTGAGGCGGGCGGAGTGGCCATTCACGGAGCAAGCCCCACGATATTGTATGAGAACAACGGGACGCTCGACTCGTGGATGGACCAGACCCTCTCCGCCATCATAAAGGAGGCGACACAGGAATACGGGAAGGTCCCGCTGGCTTCCAATCCCAAATACTCCGCCAAAATCCCTTACATGGCGCAGTACAACGAGAGCGTCTTCGACTTTATGAACCGGCTCTCCGCCCAATACGGCGAGTGGTTCTATTACGACGGGAAAAAAGTCTATTTCGGCAAACCCGACAAGGACAACACGAAAAAAATCATGTACGATGTGGACCTGGAGGAGGTACGTCTGGTGGCAAATCTGGTGCCGGGCAAATCTGCAAGATACGATTATGTAGCGCAGGAGAACAAACAACATAATGCAGACACGCCCGCCAAACCCGATGGCATGAATGACCTCCAGTCCATTGCGCATGACTGTTCCGAAAAGGCGTATGGGGCCAAGACGACTGCCGCCGCCAATCCGCACATCGCCGACAAGGCGGGGCTGGACGGGCAGATGAAAGTCCTCAAAAATGAGTCCGGCGCCAATTTGTTGAACATAAGGGGCATAGGAAAGACATGCCGGATCCGGATAGGCGAAGTCATTGAGGTCTCTTTCCCCGGTGACATGAACCTGCCACCCCTGGGAAAATTCCGCATCACCGAAATCACGCACGAGGTGCGCCGTGACGGGCATTATGCCAACACGTTTTCCGGGATTCCTGACGGAACGGTAAACATCCCTGTCCCCGACGCAAAACTCCCGCTGGCATTGCCCGAGCTTGCGACGGTGAAGAAAAATGACGACGAAAAGGAACAGGGACGGGTGAAAGTGAGTTTCGACTGGCAGAAAAACGGGAAAACAACCAACTGGATCAGGGTGCAGAGCCCCAATGCGGGAGTAAGCGACGCCGTATCCAAAAACCGCGGATGGGTGTTTGTTCCCGAAGTCGGTGACCAGGTCATGGTGGGGTACGAACACGGCAATCCGGACCGCCCCTATGTGACCGGAGCCATGTTCCATTCCGCTTCAGGAAAGGGAGGGGACAAGAACAACAAGACCAAAAGCATTATCACGCGCAGCGGAAGCGCCATCGTTTTCGATGATGAGACGGGAAGCATTGTCATCACCGACCAGACGGGAAAACAACTGATCCTGCTGGACGGGAAGGACGCCATTACGATTATGGCGAAAAAGAGCGTAGTCATCACCAACGAGGACAAGTCCGTTATCGTAATGGACGAAAAGTCCATCGGTATGCAGGCGGAAACGATTTCCATCGAAGGAAAGAAAAACATTACATTGGTCTCGGGCAATGAAAGTATGGTATTCAGCAGCGAAAAAAACATCATCAACGGCAGCGCCACCAATATCAAACTGGAGGCGGCCAAGGAATATGACTTGAATACACAGACCGGAACCATGAAAGGCACGAACCTCACCGTGGAGGGAACGGCAAACATGACCGTAACGGGAGGCATTGTGAAAATTAATTCATAAACGGATTGGATATGGGAGCATCAGCATCTGTAATACAGGAATACTACAAGGCGGTCGATTACTGGGCGGACATAGCCGGAAAGAAAGACTGGAAACTGGCGATATGGATTGTCGGAAGGAACGATGTGGACCTGGTGGACAAGTTCCTGGAGATAGAGCGTTCCCCTGTAGGACAGTTCGATGACATATTTTTCCGTTTCGACACGCCCTACAGAGGCGATGACGACGAATATGCCGCACAACTTTGGCAAGAGTATGCCGGATGGTTTGAGGAGCAGGCGGAAGAGAAGGATGACATGCTCAAGGCGTTGCGGCACGACGGGCTGCTCAAGACGGAGTACCGCCCCGACACGTCGGCCGAGCCCACGGCGGCAAACCTGTGGAAGGAGATGTTGCGCTTCAAGGAGTGCATATCCCGTTTGGAGAATGCCTTCTTCTGCATCTATTTTCCTCCGGAACAATCCGGGGAGTTTCCCAGGACGGAATGGTTCGGACAGGTACTGAAAGAGGGTGTCCCGCAGGGCATCCGTCTGACAACCATTGATTTGAAAAAGAACAGGAGTGTCGCTTTGGACGAGTCGCCGGAAGTGGTCCACATACGCCCCCGCTTTGACATGACGGCGGCATTGCATAACCGGATGGCACGGGCGGATACCGGCAATGACCTGATCGCGCCGGAGAACCGGTTCAAACAGCAGGTGACGGCGGTCATGGACTGCACGCGGAAACAGGATTTGAAACCGCTGGAAAAGGAAATAAGGAAGCTCCTGGATATCGCCGGGGAACTGAAGGATGCGAATATTCGGATATCCGCTCTCTTCATTGCTTCCGAAGCCTGCTATGCTATCCGCGAATACAAAAGCAGCATGAAATACAGTGACAAGACCATCCGCGAGGCGGAAAAGGCGATGAAGGATGGCGAGGCGGCGGGATACAGCTACTGGAAGATGGCTGTTTCCATGAAGGCGGCAATCCTGACGGCCGAAAAAAAACGCGAGGAAGCGGTGGCTTTATACGAGGGGATAGCCGGGAAAGCTGTCGAACGGAAGGACCCCTATTATGTCATGGAGGGCTACCGGATGTGCGGCTTCCTTCGGTACGAGGAGGGGAAGCTGGAACAGGCGTTCGAATATTTCCTGCTGGCATTGGCGGGAGGAAGTTATCTTTCCGAAGACATCAGACGGAGCTCCACCTTCACCTACGCGGCACACCTGGCGCTCCATACGGGCAGGCAGGTGCGTGCGCCGATTGACATCGAGGTATTGGAACGCCAGCTTCACGAATGGCTGGGCGAGGACTGGAAGGAACTGGTGGAGAACCCCTCCATGCGGCAGGCGGAAGCCAGAAGAAAAGGGGGCATTTTCAACTGAAAGAGAATTTAATCAACATATAATTTAAACTTAAATATCGAATTTATGGATCTTGGAAATTACGGAATCGGCGGAAACGAAGTGAAGATTGACGCCTCCGAAGGCATTGCGGAAATTCCACAAAACCGGACATTATTGGTGGAGCAGTTGACTAAAGACGAACCGGTGGCTCCCGAAGTGATCACGGGGCTGACCAATATCGACCAGGTCTTCGCGCATTTCTTACCGGAGATAGATATTGAGTTCACCGATGCGGAAGGTGCTCCCGTGGAGGAAAACTTCCGTTTTCACAATGTGGGGGACTTTTCTGTCAAGAAAATGACGGAGCAAAGTCATTTCCTGTCAGGACTGAATACGGAAAAGCAGTTCGCCGACAGGATGGAGAAGTCGTTGCGCTCCAACAAGGTGCTGCAACGGGTATTGGAGAATCCGGCGACACGCGAGGCATTCGTCAATTCGCTTTCTGCCATGCTGGACGATTTAAAGAAAAATGAGAAGTCTAACCCTGCAAATGAATGACAACAGCTATGAGTGAACAGAACACACACAGGGAGGCAGCCGTACAACAACAGCAGGCTGCGGCACAGTCCAGAAACCTGAACGCGGAGCTACAGGTCCTGGCTAAGTTTGGTGGTTTCAATGTCCTGGAGTCCTCTGTGGACGGCATACAGAACCTGAACCCGGAGCGCAAGGCGCGCCGTAACATTTTCCTTACAGACCCCGAACGGGCATCTGAACGCAAAGAACTGGAGAAACGGCTCGAAATGTGGGTGGACATGCTGCAAGGCAACAAGTCCATCAGCGAAATGATCGAACTGTGTCAGAAGAAATCGGCGGCCGTCTCCGACCTGCTTTCCCAGAACCAGCTGAAAGCGGTGGAAGAGGTGAAACAATTGGAGAAGTCATACCGTACGGTCATGCTTTTCTACAAGAATACGGATTCCGACAAGATTAAGAACATTTCCATTGTCAATGCTTCCATGGAGCAGCTCACCGACCTGGACAACTCTTTCTTCATCGACGCCATTGCGGACGAGCTGCGTGCCAACTACGACCGTCTGGACCTGCGTACCAACTATTCCTTGCTGGTCATCCCCGGCTACCTGGGTTCCAACAAGGTGATTGAGAAATGGGCGAAGATAGCGCATGACAACAAGGTGATGATTTATACCGACTTCGCCGACCTTGAAAAGCCGGACGATGTCATCGAAATGTTCTTCGACTCCAACCTGTCGGGAGGCGATGTGTACAAGTCCAACGTATGTATGGCCTGCAACTACCTGGTCGGACGTGGACGTTATGCCGAACTGGGCGAGACGGAGGACTTGCTGATTCCGCCTTCCGCGGCACTGGCGGGCAGCGTGTACAAGACGGTGATGGCACAGGTCACCGCCGGCAAGAAATACGGTTCCATGAGCGAGGTGGACGGAGTGGCTTTCAACCTGAAGAAGAGCGAGATCTCCGAACTGGAGAAGATTGGCCTGATTCCCATGGTGAAGGAATACGGCAAGGTGATGGCGTTCTCCGCCAAGACGTTATTCAACGGCGACAACCTGGGCTTGCAGACCTATTCGGTGGTACGTGTGTTCGACTGGGTGACCAAGGTATTGATGGACTTCCTCAACCGGCGCGCCTTCGAGAACTGGAACAGCAAGGCGGAGAGGGATTTGCGCGGACAAATCAGCAAGTTCCTGGACAGCATCCAGGGTCCCGGACGCCTGATTGAAAAATTCAAGATCCTCCGCTTCGAGCGTGACCCGAAGCAGAAAGACCGCATTTTCCTCGACATTCACCTGACTCCTTACTTCCCGGCAAAGAGTTTTGTCATCAAGCTGGAAGGTACCAAGGGGGATGACGAGAATGACTGGAACAGCGATTATGCACAGGATGCATAAGCAATCCCTTTTCTGAGACAGCCGGAGGACTCCGGTTAACCCCTCCGGCTGTTTCCTTTCTTTACTCTTCTAAACCGTTCTCACTATGTCAGATGTGTTGAAAAATATAGCTGATGCCGTTGACAACAACAGCACCAGACGGGGATTCTCCGACCTTTTCGCCGACTCAAAGGCTGCCCTGGACAAGCTCCAGGCAGGACTGGGCGGACTGCTCCCATCCATGCCGGGCATGCCCGTAGCCAAGTTCGGCGACCTTGCCATAGGGATAGATATGCACCCTACGGTCACACCGCCGTCACCCGTCATGCCCGTGCCGCATGTGGGGAAAGTATATGACCTCATGGCGGACATCATGGCAGGCATTGCCGCCGCCATGCCGCCCGTTACCGAAGGGGTGGCGGGAGTGGCGTGCAACATTCTCAAGGGGATGGCACCTACGGTGAAGGTGCATAACCAGTGGATTGCGCAGGCGGGCATAGGCATCGTGCACCTGCCTGCATTCGTCCTGCACCCGGCACCGCTGGTCAGCGGCATGTCCGAGTCGGAGATGTGGATGGGCAGCGCGACCGTGCTGGCGGACGGTGCCCCCTGCTCCACGCTGACACATCCGGCGCTCTCCTGCAACCTGGTCGGCATCCCGACCATTCCCCGCAAGGGGAAGCCCAAGAAGGTGAGCAAGGCGTTACTGGCACCCACTTCCATGCTCTCCACCATCACCTCCGTAGGCAAGCCGGTGCTCGTGGGCGGGCCGCCCACCATCGACATGTTCGCGCTGGCAATGAAGTTCGGGCTCAAGGGGCTGGGAAAAATGTGGAAGAAACTGGGCGACAAGTTCCAGGACCTGATTGACAGACTGAGAAAGAAAGGAAAGAACCGGCTGGCGGACATTCTCCAGCCCATCAAATGCAAGACATTCGGCGAGCCGGTCGATGCGGCAACAGGCAGGGTGTACCACACCAACGTGGATTTCGAGCTGCCCGGCCCCATCCCCATCGTTTGGGAACGCACCTATTACAGCGACGCTGCCGTGGACGGCCCGTTGGGCTACAACTGGCACCACAGTTACAACCTGGGCATCCGGCGGCTGGAAGAAGGGGCTTTCCTCTTCCGCCATGCCGACGGACGGGAGTCCTTCCTGCCCGTGCTGGAACCGGGAGACTCCTATTTTGACCGCAAGGAACAATTGCACTGGATGCTTGACGGGCAGGGTTATCTGCTGACCGACATCCGGGGACGGCAATACCGGTTCGACGGACCGGAGAACCGCTTCGGCTACCGTATGGTGTCGGACATATCCACCAAAGACGGGTTCCGCATCCGTTTCGAATACGCTTCGGCTGGAAAACTGGCGGGAATCGTATCTTCTCGGGGGGAACGCTTGAAGGTGGAAACCGACGAATTGGGACGGGTATGCTGTGTGTCCATGAGACAGGACGGTGAGGAGACCAGGCTTGTCCGCTATCGTTATGACGACCGGGGCGACATGGTGGAGACCACCGACGCGCTGGATGTCAGCAAGCATTTTGTCTATACCGACGGGCATCTGCTGGTACAGCTGACCAATCAGGGAGGCATGGCCTTCCATTGGGAATACGAAGGCAAAGGTGAGAACGCCCGTTGTGTGCATACATGGGGGGACGGCGGCGTCATGGAGTACTTCATCCGTTACGGCAAAGGCTGCACCCATATCCGTAACGGGGAAGGTGCCGAAACCGAATACCATTACGGGGAGGACAAGCTCATCTACAAGATAGTGGATGCCAATGGGGGAATCACGCGCCAGCAGTACAACGGATATCAGGAACTGGAGGTCACGGTCAACCCCGAAGGTTATACCCGCAAGACTTCCTACAACGAGTCCGGCCAACCTGTCCGGATAACGGACGAGAACGGTGAGGATACGTTCCTGAGCTACGATGGAAACCGTAACCTGGTCCTGCTCTGCACGCCGGGAGGGAAACAGCTCTCCTGGGATTACGACGGGATGGACCGTGTCGTCAGCCGCACCACGCTCAGCGGGGAGACTGTGAAATACACTTACGAGGGAGGCGTATTGCATACCATTACCGACGGACAGGGACGCGTCTATACCCTCACCTTCAACGACCGCTACGACCTCGAACTGCTGCGGTTCCCCAACGGCCTGTTCCGCAGGTGGGAATACGACGGCAAGGGCAGGCTCGTACTGGCGGTGGATGTCAAAGGCAATGCCACCCGATATGCCTATGACCGGGCGGACAACCTGATACGGCTGGAGGAACCGGACGGCAACGTGCACCGGTTCGAGTACGACGCCATGGGGAACATGGTACATGCTGCGGACAACATCCGCGAGGTGAAGTTCACCTATGGGGCATTGGGGGTATTGAAAAGCCGTGAGCAGGAGCGCCACCGGATTACATTCGGCTACAACAGCGAGTTGCAGCTCCGGCGCATCGGCAACGAGGCGGGCGACAACTATTTCTTCGAGCTGGACGGGCTGGGACAAGTCGTTACGGAAATCGGTTTCGACGGGCTGCGACGCAAGTATGAGCGCGACGGTGCCGGACGTGTCACACGGGTAAACCGTCCCGGGGATAAATGGACGGAATACCTGTATGACGGGCTGGACAACATCCTGAAGGAAGAACAATACGACGGTGAGGTATCCCTCTACACGTATGACAAGGACGGTATGCTTGTCAAGGCGGAAAACAGCGAGAACCTGCTGGAGTTTACCCGTGACAGGAAGACGGGGCAGATTATTGAGGAGAAACAGGGAGAATATACCGTCAACCGCACGTACGACAGCGAGGGTAACTGTACCCGCATCACCAGCAGCCTGGGAGCGGACATCCGTCATACGTACGACCGGGAAGGCAACTTGCAAACCATGCAGGCGGGCGAGAGCTGGCAGGCGTCATGGGTACGTGACAATACCGGGCTGGAGGTGCAGCGCACCTTTTCCGGCGGGGTGACTGTCAGGACGGAACGCGACTGCTTCGGCAGGGAGATACGCAAGTCGGTGTGGTCGGGCGGCATGGAGCGAGGTGCCTACCGCTACCAATGGGGCATCGCCAACCGCCTGCTCTCCAAGGAGAACGAGCTGACAGGTACTGTCACACGCTACGACTACGACCGTTTCGACTTCCTTATCCGGCAGGAGACTATGCAAGGTTCGGAAACGGATGTGATTTACCGTGTGCCGGACTTCGTGGGTAACCTCTTTGAGACACCGGACAAGAAAGACCGCAAATACGGTGCCGGGGGAAAACTATTGGAAGACCCGGATTGTTTCTATCATTACGATGACGAGGGGAACCTCATTTTCCGTGAGTTCAAGCAGTTGCAGGAAACGGGCGTAAGGTTCGACCGCAAGCGAATGGAGAAGGAACGGGGCATCCGTTGCCTGGCAACGGGGACGGGATGGCTGTACGAGTGGAGTTCCAACGGGATGTTGAAGAAAGTTATACGTCCGGACGGAAGACCGGTGGAATTCCGGTACGATGCGTTGGGACGACGCACGGCAAAGCAATACTTCGGAAAGGTTACACGCTGGGTATGGGACGGGAATGTGCCTATACATGAGTGGAGCTACAAAGTCACCGATATGCAATCGAATAAAGAGGAAAGCGCTTCACGCAAAGAACCGACAGAGGATATTACCACCTGGGTGTTTGAGGCAGGCACGTTTGTACCTACAGCGAAGATACAGGATAGTAAACAATACTCCATTGTGTCCGATTATATAGGTACACCCATTCAGATGTACGATGAATTGGGAAATAAAATTTGGGATTGTACGTTGGATGTTTATGGAAAAGCAACTACCTTCGAAGGAGGCTCTTTGAACGAATGTCCGTTCCGCTGGGCTGGTCAATATCTTGATCATGAGACAAACCTTTGCTATAACCGATTCAGGTACTATGATCCAAAGACTGGAAACTACATCAGCCAAGACCCGATAGGTTTGGCGGGTGGTAATCCTACACTATACGGATATGTTTTCGACCCCAATACACAGATTGACCCGTTGGGATTGGATTGTAGTTATGTTTCCAAGGATTTTAAAAATGGCGCTTCGTTTTTAATAACCAAAAAAGATTATTTGAGATTTATAGCAGGCAAAAAGAAAGTAGGACGTGTAGATGGTCAATTTGTCATACCTAAAAAAGATATGGACAATTTATTAAAAAAATCCAATGGAGATATTGCACAGATAGAAAAAGCATTGGGAATACCTGAGGGAAACTGGCAAGATAAAGGCGGTTTAGTTAGAGTTGATATCCCCAATCCTGAGGATTATAATTTAAGGCTTCCAACAGCAAATATGTCAGGAGCTAATGAGAAATTTGAATTAGGCGGCAAAACTTCAGGAGGTATTCCTGAAGGGGTTATAGATCAAGTTCCCAAAATAAACGTTATAATAACCAAATTGTAATTGTTATGCTATCAATAGACAATGTTTATATTAAGCTTTTTGATAAAGCTATAAAACGAAATGAGATATTTGAATTTTTGATTGGTAAAGGAGAATATGAAATCCGATGTCAACATGCTGAAATGCCAACTGATACCGTAGATGTATCTTATACTATAATTGATTATTTGACATATTACCCCTCTTTTGATATATCACAACTGATACAAGGGTTCATAAAATTGAGTGAAGATGAAAAGTGGTGTTGGCTTATAGTCTATTATATGATAGATTTTAAAGAGAATGGGAAATATGATATTCCATATAATAAATTATATCACAATTTGACAAAGCATAAAGAAAGTCTAAAGAACAACTATAATTGGATTAGTTCAAATGAGAATTATGAGAAAAGTATATGGCAAATTATTGTTGAATTAAATACCTATTCTCAAGAAAAAGAGAAATTGGACTTACCAAATTTAGAATAATAATTAAATCATCTTATCCAACACAAGTAGAAAAGCTGCCTTTTTCAAAGTGGCTTTTCTATTTTTAACTATGTTAAATATCCTTTCTTAAAAAAGTTATCAACAGGTATTTTATTGTTTTTCCCTCTTTTCTTCCGATAGTTTTAAGGGATTTTTCGGTTCTATAAACGAGATTTTATTTCATTGAAAAAACATGTCAAAACAGCGTTCTGTTTTTATAGGGTTGGTACATTCCCTTTTATCCGATTACAGGAAAGCCCCGATAAAGAAAGCCCCTCTGTTCCTGCGGAGCATGAAAGAAAGTAATCCCCTTGTTTTCAAGTCGTTTTAAATTACTACCTTTGCGTACAAATTATTGGAATGACATGGTGACAAATGGAGAAATAACAAAAGGAATCAGTACCCTTTACGACACGATTAACCAAATAATCGAAGAGGCACGTGCTGCGGTTTACCGTACCGCCAATATTACGATGGTCAGGGCATACTGGCATATCGGCAGAGTAATCGTCGAAGATGAACAAAAGGGAAAAGAAAGGGCGGAATATGGCAAACAGGTTCTCAAACAATTATCCCAAAAACTGACTAAAAAACACGGTCGTGGCTTTGATGAAAGTAACCTGCGCCACATGCGTAACTTTTACCTCGTTTATCCAAAATGTGACGCACTGCGTCCTGAATTGAGTTGGACGCATTACCGCCTGCTTTTAAAGGTAGGGAACGAGCAGGCAAGGCTGTTTTACATGCAGGAAACCATAGATTGCAACTGGAGTACGAGAACGCTTGAACGGCAAATCGGCAACCTCTATTACGAACGGATGCTTATGAGCCACAATACCCAAATAGTCAAGGATGAAGCTGCCGAAAAAGAAATCAGGCAAGAGCCGAAAGACATCATCAAAGACCCTTATGTACTGGAATTTTTAGGCTTAAAGGATAATACGGACTTTAGGGAGAATGAACTGGAACAGGCAATTATAGATAAGTTGCAGAACTTCTTGCAGGAATTAGGCAAGGGCTTCGCTTTTGTGGGTCGCCAGTACCGACTTACCACCGACACGGGCAAACACTTTTATGCGGACTTGGTATTTTATAACTATATACTCAAATTCTTTTTAATCATAGACTTGAAAGCCGAACCGCTTACCCATCAGGACATCGGTCAGATGGATATGTATGTACGCTATTTTGAGGAAAAGATGCGGCAGGAAACCGATAATCCGACAATCGGGCTTATCCTGTGTACCGAAAAAGACAAGACCATTGTAAAATATAGCCTGCTCAATGACAGCAACCAGATTTTTGCGTCCAAATACATGCTTTATCTGCCGACAGAACAGGAACTCAAAAAAGAGATAGAACGGCAACGGGTACAGATAGAGCAAGAAAGGAAACTGAATCAATAAAGAGCAAAACTCCTTGTCTTGCAGAAAAGAAAGCCCCCAAATAGAATTAGCCATGCAAGAACATACCCTAATGAACCATGGATAGGGCATGTTCTTTTTGACTATCTGTAACGTATGAAAGCCCCCAATCAAGAAAACAGAATCAGTAAATTTAAAAGTATCAGTTTTTGGTAGGGGTAATCTCTATTTATCCCCTCCTTTTGATGTCACGCATTTTTGTTAAAAGAAATACTTCTTGTACTTATCCTTATAGACCGATCCCTGAGTTGTTCAATAGCTTCATACCTGTTACCTCCCTTGAATAGACTGAATAAAGAAAGCCCCAATCATCAGACTAAAAAAAGAAAGAGAAAAACGGACAAATATACATGAAAAACAAAGCATGACCCAATCCCTTAAAACTATCGGAAGAAAAGAGGGAAATGGTTGTCAGTCATCCCTTTGTGTTAATAACTTCATTTTCATTTCTCGTATAATCTGTGTTATTTCGTGCCTGACATTTAAACAATTACAGCATGAAGAATTTACAGATTACAAACTCCCGTTTCATCACCTATACAGATGACCTGTTAACGGTTGATGTGCTGGGCGGAGTGGATTTATCACAAGTGGAACGCATGGTTTGCACGCTCCGCATCACGTACAATGACTATCCGCCACAGCGCACCACATTGGATTTATACAATGACAACCAAACCGACAAGCTTCAAAGAACCCTTTGTGACAAATGGGGGCTGAAACTTCTCGAAGCCAGCCGCAGCTTTTCCACCCTTACCTTGCAGTTGGAGGAATACCGCCTGCAACAGTTGCGTTACACGGGCAAAGTCCCGCAACAGGCTTTTTCTCCGAGCGAGGAAGACAAACGCAGGGCAGTACATTTTCTTTCGGAAAAGAACCTGTCGGGCAGTCTGACAGAGCAACTGAACACCATCGGCATTTTGGGTGAAGACCGTAATGCCCTTATCCTGTTCTTGGCGTTGGCGTCGCACAAGTCGGCCAATCCCTTTTCGGTTTTGTGTCTGGCAAAATCGGGTATCGGCAAAAGTTATATCCTGCAAAAGCTCTCGGAGTGTATGCCCGACGGCTCGTTCTCGTTCCACAGCCGTATATCGGCAAACGCCCTGTACTACTTCGACAGCGGGGATATTAACGGCAAAGCCCTTTTTGTCGAGGATTTGGAATGGACGACACAGATGTTGCAACCGCTGGCAACGCTCCAGACGCAGGGGCGGCTGGTAAATACACGTGCCACCAAGGACAAAGACGGAATGCTCCATTCCACCACCTTTGAAGTGATAGCCAAACTCTGTCTGATAGCCTGTGCCTACTCGGACAAAAATCTTGAAGAACTCGGATTGCCGTTTCTCTGCCTGCACCTGAACCACAGTCCCGCCCAAGACCTTGCCGTTATGGAGTATCAGAAGAAGTGCAGGGCGGGACAGATAAGAACCGAAGATATTGCCCGAGCCCAGCACCTTTTAAAATGCGTGATTGCCTCGCTGCAAAACATCAGTGTTGTCAATCCGTATGCCACATTGATAAACCTGCCTCAAGATATAGCCTATCCCCGCAAATCGCTGTTGCTGCTCCTTAACTTTATCGAAGCGATCACTTTCTTTTTCCAATACCAAAGGGAACGGCTGACCGACACCGATACAGGAGAGATATTTATCCGCACCCATCCGCAGGATATTGAAATGGCGTTTGCCCTGCTCAAAAACACGCTGTTCAGGCGGGCTGATGAACTGAGCACGTCCGTAAGAGGCTTTTACAAGTGGCTTACGGAGTATCTGCAACAGGCAAAGACCACACAGTTCACCGCTTTGGATATACGCAAGACCAAACCGATACATCCCCGCACGCTGAACCGCTATTTGCAGGAGTTAAAGCTGTTTTCATACATCCAAGTGGCAGGCGGAAACAAGCACAGGGAGGGATTTATTTACAAACTTACGGACTTCGGAAATCAAAAGGAGGTGCAGGGACGTATCGAACAGGAGATGCAAGCCACTTTAAAAGATGTCTGGAATGCTTACCGTAAAGAACAGAATCCGCCGACAGAACCCGAGCAAAAAGCAGAATCCGAACAAGAACCGTCAACGGGATTAAGTGCGGAATCACCGCAAAAGCCCTCAAAGCGTAAACGCATTGACGACAAAGAGGAATATACCCTTAAATTGCTTTTGGAACTTGAAGCCCGAAGCCCTGACCGGGAATATATTCCAGCCGATTTTACCACCCTGACAGGCAGAAGTCAAATCACCGAAGCCCGCTATTTAAAACGTCTTTGGCAGCAGGGAAAACTCAAACGGGAATGGAAAAACCGACAGTATTATTATACCCTCGCTGCGACAGGCAGTAAGACAGTAAGCCAATCCCCGATGACCGACCCGCAAACCGTTTTATAACAAGCCTTTGGGAGTAGGACGACGCAAAAAAAGAAATTTATGAATGAAAAGATGCAACCCAAGAGAATGGAAGATTTTAAAAACTATTTACAGCAGCAAGACAAAAGCCCTGTAACGATAAAAGAATACGCAAGACAAGTCAGTCTTTTTATATCGTGGTACGGCGACCAAGATACGATAAACGTACAGAAGAAAGACATTTTAAACTATTTAAGCTACCTAAAACACCATAAGAACCATCAAGCCGTAAGCAGTAATCACGGACTTATCGCCCTGCGACATTACTTTGACTGTCTTGTCGGGCAGGGGATTATCTGTCTTAATCCCACCGCACTCATCAAACTGCGGGGAATTAAAAAACGGCGTTTGCATTACATCTACACTCCTGAAGAACTGACCGAACTTGCCGACAGCTATTATCAGCTCTATGTAAAAGCGGCGGAAGAAAAATCCTTGTCGGGCATACGTCCAACCCTTTATAAAGAGAGCTGTCACACCAAGACCCGTAACCATGTGATGTTGCTGTTCTTTATACATCAAGGCTTGACCACAAGGGAAGTGTTACATCTACAAACCGAAGATATAGACCTGTACAAAGCCACCGTAACGGTACAGACCACCACCAGAGGCAGGGACAGAACCCTGCCGTTGCACGCCACGCAAACAGGTATGTTAATACACTACATAAACGAAGTACGCCCCCTGCTGACAAACAAAACACAAAACAACACGTTGTTCTTGCCTGTCCGACAGGGGAACGGTGAAAAGCACGCCGCACGGGCGTTGATACAACTTACGACAGCCCTCAAATGTATAGACCGCCACTTTGCCACCCTCGCACAGATAAGGGCTTCGATTATCACGTATTGGATAAAAACATACGGCTTGCGTAAAGCTCAATATATGGCGGGGCATAAAAGTATCGTCAGCACGGAGGAGTACCTGCCCAACCACATCGAAGACCTTGCCGATGACATAACAAAGTTTAATCCGTTCTAAAACAATGAACACGCATTTTAAGGCAATACACGAACAGTACGTTTTTTGGTTGGAGACGTTGGGATTTACCCCCGAAACGGTCTGTAACTACGGTTATAGGGTAACGGATTTTTTTCTGTGGCTCGAAAGCAAAGACATTACCCACATTGTTCAAGTCGAACAAAAGCATATCAACGATTTTTTTGACTGCCAACAGACCCGCCCCAATACCAAGTTTAAGGGCAGAACGTTGAGTGCTTCCTATCTGAACGATTATTTTACCGCCACAGACAAGTTATGCGAGTTCCTGCACCAAATGGGGGCACGGACATCACTTGTTCCTGCCAACCGCCGTATCGCCATGGACGAATCCCAAAGGATACGCCGAATAGAGCCTTTTACGGTGGAAGAAATAAAAATACTGCAAGAGGCTATCAACCACCTGTACCCGCATTTAGACCACGAACACAGGCAACTCAAACAGGAGCAGTTGAAGTTGGTTTTTGTACTTTTCTACGCCTGCGGATTGCGTTTAAGCGAGGGATATAACCTTACGCCCGCAGAAATAGACTTCAATAGAAAAACGATTTTTATACGGCAGGGCAAAGGCTACAAGGACAGGATAGTACCGATGAGCGACAACGTGTACAAAGCCTTGCAGCACTATATTTACAACTTCCGCAATCAAATCAGGTGCGGGCATGACCGCCTTTTTGTGCAGAAGAAAATAACCCTGTCGGTGGATTTGCACTATTTACATCAGCAATGCGATAACGAAGAGATTAAACGCAAGCGGCTACACTTCCATGTTTTACGCCACTCCATAGCTACACATCTGTTACAGAACGGCATGAGCGTGGAGAATATCGCTCGATTTTTGGGACACGGCTGTTTGGAAAGCACACAGATTTATACGCATATCATAAACCGATAATCCGACTTTTTTATTACCTTTGTCCGCAGGAAGCTGTTTTTGGCTTTTTGCGGATTTTTTGTGTTCTTTGAGTTCGTTTTGGACTGTGAGGCAGTGCGGGAACTGTTTTTTTTATCTCTGACCTTAAAGTTTTGAGAGTTTAAAGAACGGAAGTATAAGGAGTTTCGCTATTACTCATCTGAAACAGGTAGTTACTTATCGCAAGATTCAATAAGGTTATCGGGAAATAACCCAACATTTTATGGGTATGTCAAGGATGTAAATTCGTGGATCGATATTTGGGGATTAAGTCCTCTGCTTGCTGATGCTCCAACCTATGCAGGAGTTTACCATATTGTAGGTACTAATGGAGAAAAATATGTTGGTTCATCTGTAAATATCGCAGAACGCTTAACAACTGAACATAAAAAAGCCGCTCAAATTATTAATTCTGGCAACTATACAATTACCTATTATCAGGTAGATTTAGGTACTGCTAGCAAACAAAAAGAAATAAATCACATATTACGAGCGCACGAGCAACAAATATTTGTGTCTGCGGGTTATACCCCTTTGAAAAATGGAGTACTTAATTCAAATAATCCTGCGGCTGCACATAAATTAAGTGGGTATCTAAGCGAAGCCAGAAAGCACGGTGCTGGTTTTATAGGAAACCCTAAGTCTAAAACAGAAATAAAAATAAAAGGATGTCATTAGATAAAAGAGTAGACGATTTTTTAATAGGAGAATTATATAAAAATGAAGATGTGTTTATAATTACTCCTAATCACGATTATTACAAATCGTTATTTCAAAAGAAACAAAATAAAGGGTTGATACAGAATTGGAATAGCACTGGTCTTATTCATAAAGAAATAAAAGCATTGCGAGTGGATGACTATATGACTGTCTCTTATACACATCTGACGCTGCCGACGATCGCATAA
>ENA-OYXL01000151-OYXL01000151.1-human-gut-metagenome-genome-assembly--contig:-NODE-151-length-28512-cov-6.421232_pt1 | contig 28512 bp, 10 predicted proteins | sample MGYA00244845_ERZ653422 | MGnify/ENA primary metagenome ERZ653422 (study PRJEB26926, sample SAMN06164903) | human gut metagenome | biome: ENVO:00009003; feature: ENVO:2100002; material: ENVO:00002003... | reverse complement strand
TACACTTATGCGATCGTCGGCAGCGTCAGATGTGTATAAGAGACAGTTCCTATACATACCCAGTGGTTACCGGAACGTATCATGAAAGTACCGCTTGTACGCCAACTCATCGAAGCCGGTTCTATTTCCAAATTCCTCACGGACTACATGGGCGTGGAAGACAATCAGGATGATCGCTTGAAGGTCATAGAGCAGTTTGTACGAATACGCAGCCGCGAGGATTTTCCGTTTTGGGCGGCAACATTTGTCTATATCAAGGCCAAAGGCGGTGGTGAGGATGTCCTGTTTCGTCTGACAAGACCTCAACGGCGTTTTGTGGATCGGCTTGAGAAATTGCGTATTGCAGGGAAACCGATACGCATCATCCTGCTTAAAGCACGGCAATGGGGTGGTTCCACCACTTCACAGCTTTATATGGCATGGTTGCAGTTGCTTCACAAAACCGGCTTAAACTCACTTATCATTGCACATCAGGGCGCAGGCTCCGATGAAATCAAGGATATGTTCGACCGGATGATTAAAAGTTATCCTGTCGAAATGCTCTATAAAATTGATGAAGCCTACAATGAGAACGAGCCGAAGATTGTAGGAGTGGGAAAATCGGGAAGTATATCGCGTATTCCGCAGCGTAACTGCAAAATCAAGATTGGTACGGCTGAACGCCCGGATTCGTGTCGTGGCGGTGATTACAATCTTGTACATCTCTCCGAAGTGGGAATATGGAAGGCTACGGAGGGAAAGAAACCGGAAGACATTGTGCGCTCCGCCTGTTCGGGTATTCTCCTCAAGCCCTACACCATGATTGTTTATGAAAGCACAGCAAATGGCACCGGGAACTTCTTTCATCGCGAATATACTGCCGCAAAAGAAGGGAAATCCCAATTCGAGGCAATGTTCGTTTCATGGTTCGACATCGAGCAATATACACTCGCTTTTGATTCGGACAAAGAAAAATGGGATTTTGCAGAATGGCTTTATCAGAATCGGGACAATGAAAATACAGATTCCGAACGTGAGGAATGCGGTAAGTATCTTTGGTCGCTGTGGGAAAAAGGTGCTACGCTCGAAGCTATCCATTGGTACATAGCCGAACGCAGGAAGTACAATGACCATGGGCAGATGGCTGCCGAATTTCCGTCTGATGATGTGGAAGCCTTCGTACATTCGGGAGCACGTGTGTTCGATAAATACAAGGTCGATGCAATGCGTAAGACCTGCAAGAAGCCTAAATATGTCGGTGAAGTCTGTGCCGATGCGGATGAGGGCAAGAACGCTTTGCAGAACTTGCGCTTTGTGAAAGACAAACAGGGATTGTTGCATATTTGGGAGTTGCCGGAAACAGATGAAAAGGAAGTTGTTACAAATCGTTACCTCACGATTGTCGATGTGGGTGGACGTTCCAATAAAGCAGACTTCTCTGTTGTTCTTGTGCTTGACCGTCTGTTTATGATTGATGGTGGCAAGCCTGTCGTAGTGGCACAATGGTACGGACATTGCGACATCGACCAGCTTGCGTGGAAAGCGGCACAAATAGCGGCTTTTTATGACAATTCACTCTTGGTGATAGAAAGCAACACCTTGGAAACGCATGACAAGGAACGGCAGGTAGATGGCGACCAGTCACAGTTCATCCTTAATCAAATCAAAGAGATTTACCCTAATCTCTATGCACGTGGTCAGTCCGAAGAAGCCGTACGCGAGGGATTGCCTACCAAATACGGCTTCCATACCAATGTCTCAACCAAACCAATGATTATATCAACCTTAGTCAAGGTTATTCGTGAGAATTTATACACGGAACGTGACGAACGTTGCCTGGACGAATATTTGTGTTACGAGAAAAAACCGAACGGAGCTTTCGGAGCGATTACCGGTAAACATGATGACTTGCTAATGACAAGAGCCATAGGCTTGCATATATGTTTCTTTGAAATGGAAATTCCAAAGATTGTGCTTCGTATCGGACGATTTGTTGTCAAAAAGAAAAAAGCTGTTTCAGCAGCTACAATATAAGTTTAACTATAAAAACAAGGAACAATGAACATTTTCAGAAAAATCAGAGCTTCGCTTCGTTTACGTGAAGCAGTCAGACAGGCAGACGAAAAACACAAAGAAACTGGAGAACGTTACTACGTTATGCCTGCCGGTGGGAAAAAAGGTCAACTTATCATTATGGATAGAAAGAATTTCCGTAAGTTGAAACAGAAAGGCTACATCAATCATAATACGTTTGTGGGCGACCTTGAACGCGAATGCTTCTACTGCACGACTTATGGAAACGGTTCAGCTATGCTTCCTTCTGCTGTTATTGCATTGAAACGAAAACAGTATTTCTCATGGCTTGATTCATTTTCAAATACCAAAGAGAATGGGAAAGTACGGAAATATTGATGGCATTGCCACACTTACCAATGACCCGCTCGCACTTGACAATATCAACAAGTTTAACATCGGAGACCGGGTGATGTGCAATGATAACGGTGTCATTGGTACGGTCAAGAAATTGGATATTCCGAACGAAGCCTGTGTCGTGGATTTCGACAATGGGGAGGAAGATGTCTGGATAGAAAATTTTCAGCTGTCCAAAGAATAATAGACATGAGGGTGTACCAATTGGAGAAGATATTTGGCACACCCTCATACTTTATCTGCTAAACATGGGCTTGTTTGATTCTTTTCTCGTTGCCTCTTGACCAAATGTCATCTTCGGTTTGGCCATATGTCGCAAGTTGCTCTATTTCTCTCTTTTGTTGTTCCTGCCAAGGCTCAAATTCTATAATATCTCTCATAAGCCATGAATCCCACCTTCCTCTGAAACAGATACCCCGGTCATCAAGGTACACATCGGCAATGATTTTTCCGCTTGCATGTTCCGGTTGATTCGGGTTCTCGTTTATATGGTCGTATGAAATATTGTTTTCTTCCAACCACTTTTCTAATTTTTCAGTTTTCTTGCGTGTCGTGAAGATGATGATAGTCCATCCGTTTTTCTTTAGGGTGGCTGTACCTGTATCTGCGTTCGGTATCATCTGTCCGAACACATCCTCGCCTTGCCAACCCTTGCCGTAGTCATGTATGACACCGTCAAAGTCTATACAAATAGTTTTCTGTTCCATAATGTTTTAAATTAAATCATTGCCTTATTGCATTATTCAGTTTGTTCACGGCCTGCATGTTCGCACCTTGTTGCGCTTGCGCCATCAGTTCGGGAGAAAGACCATCGGGCACTTTGCCCTGCTCCAACTGTTCCTTCTGTGATTTAATACTTTGCAACAATTCATCTGCAAACGGGAAATCCCCATGCTCAAGCAGCTGCTCTACACTGATTGCCTGAGACTGGTACAACTGCATAAGCATATCGTTAGCAAGATGCCTGTATGCCGGTGTTGAAGTGCTTTCGGTAATGCTTAAATCAAATTCTACATCACGTATTTTCTTCGGGTCATATTCGATTTGTGCACCACTCTTACCTGCAATATTGAATACACGTTTGCTATCATAAAACTGCTGCATATTCTTCACATCCTTATATGCTCCGTCCACTACAAAACAACTGAAGCATTCAAGCAGGTCGAGCAATGACTTCGTGGCGTTTTCTGTCTGTTGGTTATAGTGCGATGCACTTTCACCGGAATACCCGGGCTTTCCTTGTAATGCGCCCGTAACTCCCGATATATCTTCAAAAAATTTGAGTTGCATATTAAGCAGTTCCGCAATGCCTATATTTGTGGAGTTATTGGCCACCTGTTCCGGCACTTTTCCGCTTTTGCTCGGCTTGTATACGATGACACCGTTAAATTCCGTCCAGCTCTCTGCAATATCGTCAATGCTCACACCATCAGGCAAGCAATCTTCGGGCATCATCAGCACGCCTTTGGCACTCGCCCGCATTATCCAGTCATAGAGGGTTATCAATCGGTTGGTATATCGCTGTTGGTCGATTACATCAGCAACGAATGAATGGATTTCACCATCAATGAACGGATATGCCTTGAAAACATATGGATGGCTTCCATGCTCGTAAGGCGTTTCCCCCTCCCTCAATATGTCGCCAAAAGGAGAAAGGTAATAGAAATACCAATAATCGTCCACAAACCAAGTAGCTTTTATCAACGGAACCTCATCTTCCGGCATACCGGCTTCCTTGGCCATACGCATACGTTCTTCATTTTCAGTAAGCACCACTTGTGCGTAATCTTCTTCGTCTATTTTGAAAATATCGCCGTTTTGGTAGTCATGGCAACGGTATCTCGGTTTTTGCTCCTTGCGCCATATCTCTATCACACGGCATCGTCCCGGCTCGCTTGTGAATAGAAAATCGTAGTTCTCCAAGCGGCTATACCCGAAACGCTCCGCGTATGTGGCTATGTAATCTTTCCTTGCCGCCCACTTGTAAATGTCGCGCAATTGTCTGTATTCCTGTGGACTTGATGCGAACTGTTCACACAACTGTCCGAAAGAAATGTCGTGAACTTCTCCAAGCACGGAAACATCCCAACCTCTGAAATCTCTCATGTTGTTGTCGATAAAGAAATTATTGGGTTGTACATAGTCCGTCCAACAATCCTCTTTTCCATTACGCCAACCGTACGATTTACGGTGAACGATAAAACCGCTTATCAGGAACTCTTCCATAGTTCGGGCGTATACATCGTTCATTCGGTTAAGCTGCATGTTGCATTGAAGTATCGTACTCATCGTTTCACCAAGTTTCTGTTCATCCCGATCACGTGCGGTACAGGTCGGTTCTTTACTTTGGCTTCGATACACGCCAAGCACACTTCGCACAAGCCTACGGATAAGGTTGTTTTTCAAAGGCACGTTGCCTTGACTTTTAATGTATTCTTCCTCGCTCATGGATTTTCCGTCCACACAAATCATATCGTCCCATTGGAAACCATAGGTATAGCGTTTGTTTCGCTCCCGGTCTTTCCGAAAGTCGTCCATCTGGCTCCAATAGTATTGTGCTTCCATAAGAATGTCAAATACCCTGCGGTCACCATAACGTTTTGCAGAAACAACAGTATCTATCTCGGCGGCATCATTTCTTCCCGGAGCTATACGGCTCATTGGCAGCAATTTTCTTTCGCTTTTATTTACATGCATATTTTTATCATTTTAATGATTGCTCGGAACAAATATACTGCTCCGGGCAATCATCCTATGTTTAACTATTTACGGGTTTTGTTCATTTCTTCTATCATTTCCTTTTTGAGTTCATTCAATTCAGCCTCAATATTCTTACGTTCCTCATCATCAACTGTGTCATTCAGTTCATTATAGAGGTCGTCAATATCCCTACGATAATCCTCAAAAATTTCATACCGCTCGTATTCGGGTGAATTGTAAAGGAAATCAATCTTTTCCGCATAGTCAAATATGTCGTTGTCGGTATCTTCCTCATAGTGCTTCAATCTGGATTTCAATCGGTCATGCTCCTCTTTCAATCGGAAATACTCATTGTTCACAGCCCTGTACTCGGTGCGTTCGTCCCCGGCTTTGACCAGTCTGTTTACCAACAAGAAGCTGCGAGGGTCGTACTCTCGGTTGTCTGTAATGGTTTCTACGGTCTTGCTCAATTTGTCGATTGTTCCGAACACGCCACCGAAATAACCGTTCAGCATATATTCAATTTTTGCCGGATTAAAGTCAATCGTTCCTTTTGTGTATGGGTCTCCGCCCGTAGCTTCATTCATGGCATTGGCCAATCCGACAATGTATTTATTGGCGCTCTTATACGCCTTTGTCCATTCGGGCATATCTTTGTTGTAAGGTGTGTCTTTATAAAGTGGCATACCCGTCCAACTCTTTTCTGCAACGTAGGCTTCCCACAAGGGTTTGTAGGCACTCGGTACAAAGGCATTCAATCCTCCGCCGCCCTCCAAGAAATCAATAGGTAATATCTGTGTAGCCTGTCCTGTTATGGCTTCGGCAATTTCTCCGCCTGTAAGATGTTCCTTTCCGTTAAGAACGGAAATCATCAGTTCGCCCATGCCGTAAACAGCCCTGTATTCTACCGGAAGAGGAATTGATACCCAACTGTTTCCTGCCCTGAAAAGAATATTGCTGCGCCTTACATATTCGGGAAGATTATAGTATGCGTTCTTGTCATCATCGTCATCATCATCGCCACCCAAGTAGGCAACAATGGCACCAAGAAGGAACATCGCCGCAATACCTGTAAAAGCTTTGGCAGGATGGCGTTTCATCTGTCGTCCAAAGTTTGCCGTACCTTGAATGGCTGCATTCCAAAACACATAGCCGCTACGACCAAGTCCCGATACCAATGCACTGGCATTACCAGCCTTTGTCTGCCCTGTACTGTCATAGAATTTTGCCCCGCTGCCTTTCTTGTTGAAGTTTACGCTTATCTCCTTTGCATCATAGATGGCTCTGTCAATGCTCCTGCCCATTTCGCGTGATGTCATGAAAGCGGCAAAACGGGCGCAGTTCTCAACGGCTCGGTTGTACTCATCGAAACGTTCGCCCAACAACTCCCATGCTTTTTTTACAGGAATCTTTCCGTTCGATTTTTTCAGTTCCCTGCGTATGTCGTTCTTATGCTGTTCAATGTCCCGGATATTGGCATAGCCTGTTTCTCCTCCGTTCATCATGAACTGATGAAACATCGCTTCCGTCTTGTTACTCATGTCAAGTGTCCCTTTGCGGTGCTTAGCCAAGAGTTGCTTTATTCTTACAGGGTTGGCATACATATAATTCCGATGAAAACGCAGTGCGTAGTTCGGGCTTTCCCTTATCCAAGTCATGGTATTGGTGTATAGCATATCTCGCATGAAGTTCGATACAATGAAGTCTGGGTTACGTGTGGTATAGAACGCACTCAACTGTCGGTTGATATTTTCTCCTGCACGGAGAATAGCTCCGATTGCCCCCGACATATCATTGTCGGGATTTGTCTGTCCGTTCAGTGCCTGTGCTGCGCGGGGATTGCCGTTAATGGTAATCACATAGTCCCTGCCGCCACGTTTCACTACAATTTGGTGCTGCCTCATATCCCGGCTTTCCACAATACGGTAAGGAATATTCACGGTATCCTTGCCGTGCTTGTACCGGTCAGGATATTGCTGCGCCAATGACTCCATTTTAGTTTCAAAGTCCAGCATCTTCCGTTCCACCACTTCGGGAGTATCTGTACTGTCTATGTTGTCAGGAAACACTGGCTTCCATTCGTCGGCCACCGTATCGTATTCTACCCAAATGTCGCTCACACTGACAAGGTCGCTCGAATGGTTGAGGGCGAAATTAAGGAAACGCTGTTTTACCAATTTGTTCCGGTTGCCCTGCATGATAGCACCTTCTGCCATTGATTGCAGGTTGGCAAACGGGTCATCCGCTTTCGATCTGCGTCCTTCCGCTTTCTTGATAGGAGCATTGAATGCACTTTGCTTGTGCGTCAGATATGCGTATGCTTCAGAACTGGTCTTTTCGTCAAAACCACGTAGTGGAATGTAAAAATCATACATATCTGAAATCTTGTCAAAGGTCGCTTTGCTCATCATGCCACATTCGTATGACTTTGAAAGTATTGCTTTGCTCGCGGCATTGACTTTTTTCCAAAGGTCGGTAGTGTCGTGTGCCTGTTCGTAATCGTTAACCATTATCTGTGCTTCCGTTTCGGCATCAGCAACATTATCCATACCTGTAAGGGCTGTAAGTCCGGCATAGTCGGTTTGGTCTGCATCGGTTGCTCCGTTATTGATTGCTTCATTACGCATATATGTATTGCGTTCAAGGCCGTGTTTCGCCATCATGTAATCAGTCAATTCCTCACGCTCTGCCTCAGTCCTGGCAAGTTTGGCAACCTCATCAAGCATGGGCTTGAACAGGGTGTGGGCAAACGCATCGGCTTCGGCTTTGTTCACACTTGACAGACGGTTTTCTCCCAAGTATGCGTTTTCAAATCCGTCCACATCCTCAATGTTTGTTTCCTTGCCAAGGATTGCAGTCATGGCTTCTTTCAAGCCGAGCATACTGTCCTGTAATGCTTCCTGTGATTGGAACATACCGCTTTTTACACGCCTTTCATAACGGTCACGAGCCAACTCCCTTTCATGTATTTCCGGGGCACCGGTACGGTATAGTGCATCATCACTTTCTGCAACAGTCTGATGATGTGGGTCGGAAACCGCATAATTTCCGACTTTCAGTTCATACTGCTTTGCCACATCAGCGGCTTCTCCCAATATGTTTCTGTATCTGCCCGGTTCCGCAAGGTTCTCGTAACTGCGCCACAAGATGTAGCGAAGTTCGTTGTCCGATAGAGTAACCCCTCTGAAATCCTCAAAGCCTATCTTATGAAGCATATTCAAGAAGAAATCCTTTATCTGTTGCCACCAACTTGCGTTGATGTTCTCAAATTCAGTATCTTCTGCAAGCGAAGCAAGATATTCTTCGGTAGCCTTATGGAAATCCCAACCGTTTTTTGCAGCCATATCTACAATGCGTCTGCGTATGTTCTCATCGGCATTGTTGAATACATTATCAAGGAATGTATCAAAATGTTCTCCGAACAACTGGCGCAAACCATAGTGCGCCACAGCCTCATGCAGCAGTGTCTGTTCAACATCAAACGTACTTGTATGGTTGGGAATGACAATGGTTATCTTCCCTGTACTCTTCGAGTAGAAGCCTTTTGCACGCTGCTTCTTTCCATCCAAGACGGAAGCATCAGTAACAACCTCCACATTGTCAAGATGCAGTTTCTCTGCAAGGCTTTCCACACGTTCTGCCATTCTTTGGCGTTCACGCCGTGCAAATTCCCTCCGCTGCTTTGCCGTTCTCCTTGACTGACCGAGCAGCTTTGCCACTGGGTCATTCTCATAACTGACTTCATCATCGTTATATGCACCAATGCCGTTACGTTGGAGAATATCAGTTGTGTCATCCTTTACTTTTACGCCTAATTTGGCAAGTTCCTTGACAACTTCTATTATGCGCTCCTCGGGAATATCCGCACGCAACTTTCCTCGGTAAGGGTAGAAGTTTCCACCTGCGGCACGAAGCAAGGTTTTGTTCTCGTAGTAAACCGCACCGTCTTTCTTTGTCTTTGGAACAGTGAGGTAGAACATCTTTGCCCAACTGTTACCCATAATCTCGACCTTTCCATCGTGGCTTGTTATAGGAGTATAGTCTTTTATCTGTTGTAAACGACTGCTCAATGGAGCACCGCTCGTTTTCAGCATAGAAGCATTCCATTTGTCGGGCATTAAGATACCATCGTGAACATTACCGTCAATGTCTGTATAACTAATGAGTTGTCCAGGATAGCCTCCGTATTCATCTTGTGTATCGGCTATAGCCTGCAAGATATTACCTGTCATAATGAAACCTGTCTTTCGTGTCTCACTTGGTATCTGACTATCCCAATTATCAAGTGTGGTGGCACGTGCAGCATCCCAATTATCATTGGTTACCTTGTCAATGCTTCGCAACGCATCAATCTGTGAAAGTTTAATTTCAATACGTCTGCGACCGTCAAGGGTAGCAAATACCGCAAGTGTTGTTGAGGCTGTAATCTTGCTATCCTTTGTTTTGTAGCCACAGAAGATAGCAGAAGTAGCAAAGTCGAAAATCATTGACTCAAGGTTATCGGGCACAAGATAAGACTTGCCAACTTCAAACATTCTCAAGCGGCGCATCATCTGGTCGCTGTTCGTGTTGAGTCGCAAGATGTTGTCCTTATGCTTTGTCTCTACCTTTTCATTGGTCTCTGCGATAAAGTTATCTATGGCAACACGCTTTTCTTCATCGCTGCGTTTCTTCTGACCATTGATTTTTTCTGTCTGCTTGGCTATGTCGTCAATGGCTTTTGCCTTTGATTTCTCGTAGCGTTCATCTTCTGCAGCAATTCTAACTTCGTCCTCCTTGCGGATAGTTTCAATAACATTGTCAAGATAGGTATTCGGCTCAACACCCTTGTTTATCTGTTCTATTACCTTGCGTATCTCATCCGCTTTCATCGGCTTTCTCAACACATCCATTTCCACCTTTTCAACAAATGAATTGCGAGCAAATGGATTGTTTCCATCAGGGTCTATGCCCTCAGAAGATATGCGTTTCTCGATAGTCGTTGCGCGGAGTGGCATTACAGTAATCTTTAAGTCGTTACTGCCGGTATCATTGAGATATTTAATCAATTCGTTATAACGCCTTACGACATCATCGTAAAACTCCTCCTGCTCTTTTGTTGCCAATAGAGCGACATAACCTGTAATCTTGCGTGCATCATCTTCTTGCGGTTTGTAATCTTCAAGTTCGCTTGCCTGCACACGACCACCTCCGAGTCCTCCCTTTTTCAAAGGAGTACCCATTTTCTCGTATATATCTACATTATCACGAAGATACTCAACAACAACTTGACTACCATACTTGTTGAGTAAATCCGGTGCTTCCACATCATTACTTTCACTATCCTGTGAGGTCGTGGTATTAGCGTTCAACGATTTCAGTTTGGTGGAAAGCATCATCAGGAAACGGTTCTCGGCGGGTACAGGCAAACCGAGGTTGATGTAATAACCTCTATGCACCTGTCCTGTACGGTCTATACGTCCTATCATCTGCATATAGTCGTTAATATCGCTCAGCGGCTGTGCTATAATCATAGAACGCTGACGTTGGTCGCTGAATTTCTCTGAAGCGTGCAAACTGATACCTGTTGATGCAGACTTGTTGAGGATGAGGACATCAAGAACACCACTGTTGAACTCTCTCTGCATTTTCTTTTTGTCTTTGTCAGTTCTACGCTTGACAACGACACGTCCGTCATCGTTGCGCTCAACATACATATTACGTCCTGTCAATTCACCTACTTTGTATCCTTTCTTGTTCAGACGCTCGATAATGGCATCAAGTGGACTGATAAAGATATCGCTTGTGCTTTCACGAATGAAATCCTGCAACTCATAATATGCTTTTTCTCCTGCCGGACCTAATGCCTGTGGAGAATATCGCTCGTGGCGTTCGTTACCGTCCTCATCTTTGACGGTGTACTGCATAACGGTGTCAAGTCCTTTCAGTAGGCTTGCACTGAATGTTGGCTCATCAATGATTTCTCCTGCGGCATAGTCCTTAATACTGCTCTCCATTGTGCTTTCCAACGCAATAACAGGGTGGCGACCTGCATTGATTTCGCCTTCCACTTCATCTGCAATAGCATTGACTTTGAGGGCAAGCATAAGCTGCTTGGTGTAGTTGTAGGTCTTGCTTGCAAATGGCACGTTCTCAACGCCCATTTTATCTGTGCCTCGCTTCACACCTGCGCTCTCTGCCATAACAGCAAGTTCCATATCCAATGCTTCAATCATCGGCTTTACGTAGTCCTCTTGGAATTTGATAATGGCATTGAATGCTGCTATGGTACGGTCGTAATTCTCTCTTGCACGTCTAACAGTTTCGGGGTCAGTGATTGTTTTCCAATCGGTAACAACATCGCTCATATCTCGCTCTCTGCGTACCATTTGCCCTGCATTAGTCAATTCACGACTCATAATCTCTTGCAGAGTTACACCGCCTTTCTCAATGATACTAATCATCTTATCCGGATCAACCTTTGCTTGGCTCATCGCTGTACGAATTGCATACAAAGGCATTGTGTCGGGACGCTTTGCGAACGTAGCACTTGCAAATGTGGCGGCTTTCGCTCCACGAAGAATACTTTGCAGATAGGCACCTGTATTGCTCGAACCTGCCGCCGTATGACTTTCATCAAGGAACAGATAGTTATCCTTTGCAATGGCACGTAAGAATGTGGCTTTCGGGGTAGCCTTGCCATTCTTCACGTTCTTGCTTTTCTTGGTGCGTGCGCCACTCTTTTTGGCAGCTTCCTCCATTTCTTGCTGACTGACAGCATCGCCAGTGTTTACCTGCGAATAGGTGAGTACAGCGAAGTCATATTCTTCGGGCAATGCTCCCGATGCAAAGACTTTTGCCATTTCTGCGGAAGATAGAGGTTTGTGTACTGTATTACCTTTGCTATCAACCATAGCACCGTCAGAGTTGAATATAAACGGCACGAGGTCTCCACTTCCAACATCTACCAAGTCTCGGTAAATATCGGAGAACAAGTCTGCTTTCTGTGTGATGAATACAGGTTTCTCACCTCGTTGCACTGCCCAACGAATAAGTGCTGCCATTTGGCGCCCCTTACCAACACCAGTTTGGTCGCCTATAATAAGGGCTTGTTCCTGTTTCATCTGATAGATTGCCATAGCGACACTGTCCATCTGCTCGGCGGCAAGTGCTTGATACGTTTCAGCAATGGTATCATATCCGAGTTCTGTCTTGACAAATTCGTCTATGCTGCCGTGCTGTGCTTCAATTTGAGAAAGCACTTTATCCATTGCCTCGACCATAGCTGCGGGGGCAACGCTTTCAAGTTTGAATGCTGTATTATGAGGACGATAAGGAAGTTTTTCTTCAGTCAAATCTCTTTTCTTGGGTTTTCCTTTTAATCCCAGTCCGATTCGTTGAACGTCCACTCCATCCACTGGCTGAGGCTCATTTCCCACAGTTCGTTGTTCAAGTCCTCTTCCGTCAGTTGAAGGCTTTCCAATGGTATCAGTTCCTCTCCCGGTCTCGCCAACTGTATCATTCTGTCCACGTTTTCCCAATACAGGTCGTTGGCCGCTCTCAGAGTTTCCCTCCAATCCGGTTCTTCCTCTCCGTTCTGTTTGGCTTCCACTCTCATCATCCGCCTCAGATTGTCTATTATGTCCTGCTCCGTCAGTTTCCCCGGATGCGTTGTCAGCGACAGACAGATGTCGCCCTCCTTGGCTACGTAATACTTCTGTTCCATTTGTCTTTTCATTAAAATTCAATACTTCGTTAATAATCTCGTACAGGTCGTCAAAACTTTCAGCCTTGCGGATTGCTTTGTTCTCCACAGGAGGGTATACGGCAGTCTGCGCCCGTTCCTCATTGGTTCTGCGGCCATCTATCAGTATCATACGAGTGGGGAATGTTGTACCTTGCTTCGCATACAGTCCACCGCCCATGTCAATAACGCCTTTCACGTTATAGTGGTCATATAAGTAGGTGAAAAATGGTTTCATGCTCTTTATAGCACCATTGTTCGCATACTCCATATTTCCACCGATGATGATAGCGGCTCTGCCGTCATCTTTCATGCTTGAAAGAGCGTTCAATGTTATTTGCGGGTCAAGTCCCGGTATCTTCTTTCCATCATACTCAACTGCCTCACGCTTTCCGAATGGGGGATTGGCGATAACAACATCATAACGCACATCGCCATCGAATGGCTCTGTCGCATCCTGCTGTGTTACTTGTGCAAATCCCTGTTCACGTAGGTTGTCCAGTCGTGTTTTGTCAAGTTCATTTACATGAACCTGTCCGACTGGAATAGTGAAAACTAACATCCCATTACCCGCAGTTGGTTCTAACACGCTTCCGTCTGCTTTGTCAGCCATTGCAAATCGGCCGGCAATCCAAGCCATAGGAAGAGGCGTGGAGTACTGCTGCATCTTTATACGGTTGCTGCTTCGTGCCGAAATGGTTGGTTGCATTTCATAAAGTTTGCAGATTAAATCGTATGATTCTCTGCTAGCACTTCCTTTACGTTCAATAACCTCACGTGCAGCTCTGACCAATCCGTCCTCAACAAGTTCCTGCAACAAAATATCAGTTCTTCCATCATTATCTACCTCCATTCCCAACTCACTTGCACGCTTGCGTAGGTCTAAAATGCTTCTGTATGGCTTTGTCCCATTGTCAAGAGCCGCAAGCATATCAGCCTTTACTGTCATTGCAAATTGGCGATGCAGTTCTGCATCAGCCTTGTCATTTTCAGTAAGTAAATCACCAAATAACCCACCTGTTTGATTCCGTGAATTTACTGCTTTTTTCTCATTCTTCTTACGTGCAGGGCGACTTTTTTTGATACGTTCCTGTGCAATCTCTGCCTCTTGCTCCACCTCGGTCTCTCTTGTTACGGTTTCGGCGGTAGCAAGCGCATCAATACTTTTCTTATCGAAATTCGCCACATCGAATTGTTGTACCTCATCGTATGGAGTCATGTCTGCATCCAGTCCGTTCTCTGCCACCTCCGGCAAATCTCTCGCACCATTGTAAAATGCTTTAAGGTAAGGGCGTATGGCATCGCCCAAGTCTGCAATCATGGCCGTTGCATACTCGGCAAACTTACGTGAACCTTTCTCCAAATGGTAAACAGCCATCTCTGTTCCAATGGCAAGAATCTCAGGGTCTATACCTATATTCATTTGACCGAGCAACTTCTTACGCATACGCTCACGAAGTTCTGCATAACGCTCATCAGTAACAAGACGGTTACCACTCGCTTCAGTCTTTTTCTGCGAATTGTCTTGTTGTTGCTCACTCCGCATATCGTTGATAAGAGTTCGGACTTCATTAGCAAACTTATCTGCACTATCTTTAGTCAGGAAAATAATATTTCCTTCATGATAAACGTCTCCACCACGCTTCTCTCCTAAATCCATCACAGCCTGTTTTTCCGCATCAATCATCTTCATCAAAGTACGAACAGAATATCTGTTATCCATTTCCTTGTCAACAACGAAATCTGTCCTTTTGTCACGAATTTCATCCTTTGCCTTGCGATCAAGTTCTCGGGTCTTAATTTTATTTTCGAGCGAAATGCCAACTGCATCCAAAACTTCTTGCATACCGTTCTGAGGATTGCGAAGAATGTCTAACATTTCCTCTGGGCTGTTGGTTGTCTGACGAAAACGTGCATCACCAATAGGTATGGGACCGCTCACATCATCACGACTTAATGTAGTTTCCCCTGTTTCTTTATCAACAAAAACAGAGTATTGCCATATAGGAGTATATTCCTGCTTTTCCTCCTGCTTCGTGGCTTTCTGTTGTTGAGGTTCTGAAAACTGCACATTGCCGTCATTTACTTCTGACAAATCAGACAAAGACAAAGGTGGTTGTGATTGTGCATCGGTTGCATATTCTGCCAAGCGTTCAGCATCTTCCTTGCTCCGCATCATGAAGCCTTGCTTTTCCTTGTCCCACCAGCCTTTCAGTTGTTTGGCAAACATTGTGGTGTGCTTCCGAACAGTATCTCTTAATTTATTATTGAACTTCACAAGGTGCATATCCAACACCTTACCCCTTTTGGTGGTATATTGTGCCTGAGTAATGGTGTATGCAGCATCAGTCGGTGTTGTCGTTTCTTCATTGGAATTGTTTTGTTCCAATTTCCGCTGTTCAGTAAAGAGGTCGTTTATTTCGGAAATAATGCGGGCTTCCTCAAATATATCACTCTGACCATGTGCGGCTTCTTGTTCCTTGTGCAGTTCTTCAATGCGTGATTTGATTTCAGAAAGTCTGTCGACTTGTGTACTTGAACTCTGTTCCTCAACACTTTTGACTGATTTGTATTCAGCAAACGCTTTAGTCTTACGGTGGCTACTATCTATCCACTTCTCGAAATCCTCCAAGTTTACGGCAGTTACCACTGTCTTGTGATTATTTGCCCAGTCGCTGTCATAATTCGCGAAGTAAGCTGCCTCGGCATCGTCAGTCTCATTGAAACCAAGCATTACCTTATGCTCATCAAAGCTGCCGTCCTCATTATACTGGTCCACCACGAACACCCTGCGTCCGTTCCACCCGTCAATATCGTCAGAGAGGAACACGTCTATGTGGTCTCCATCCACGCCCTCCGTGCCACGAATGTAGCCGTAGGTGTTCTGCATGATCGTTTCCCACTTGTTGCCCTCTGTGTCTATTCCACTACGAACGGATCCTTTCGGGTTCTCAATGGTGATATTGAATGTACCAACCTGCACATGACCTTTCTTATAATTGCCTGCTTCTTTCTGTTTCTCCGTAGGAGTAGTATCGGTTTCTTTCTCTGCCACTGCAACAGCATTGGCTAAAGACAAAGATGCATCAATATAATTAAGAACATCCAATAAATCTCCGAATGTTTGACCGTCATACTCATAAGCGCTACCTATATAATTACCTTTCGTATCAGGTGCATCAACTTTTATAACTTTATGAGTACCATCAACAATAATTGTCTGTTTATAAGTATCGCCATACTTTCCGCTTTCAATCCAATCATCTTCTTGAACTTCAATACGTCTTGCTATTTTTGCACTAAGTTGATTGTCAGTATCATCAGAAAACAGCATTTCTTCTTGTGATAAAGAAGATTCTATTTCGCTTTGTCCACCAATGCTTTCAGTTCTTCCTGTATCATCAGTTGTCCCATTTCTGTTCTCAACTCGTTCTCTTGGCGCAAGAGTTCCATTGCTTCCTTGCTGCCCTCGTTGGCTTGTTGCAGTATCGCCAACCAATACATTGCTTCGTTGTTGTCCATTGTAATCTAAATTAAATGTTTCTTTAATAGCCTGTACGAGCGTCCGAGGGGTATTGTCCGGTTGTTCGAACAGAGTTTCTTCCTGTGTACCTTGTATAAGGTCATAAATCTTGCCGAATGTATTTTGAATGAAGCTTTGGCTTTCACCTTTATACATTGCGGCCAAATGCAGGACAAAGTTACTGAAATTATCAGCAGGGAGATAACTTTCCCCAGTGACATCATCCATTTGATACTGGCGTTTCCAACTTTCTACGGCAGTACGTGCTTCCTTGAAGTTCTTTGCCTCTGCAAACATTTTATCTTGGGACAAAGCATAGTAAGCACGAACGGAATTCTGTATCTCATCTACCATTCGTTCACTGTTCGGACTATCATAATCACGAAAAGCAGTGGCAAGAATAGCTTTTTGTGCTTTTACCGGTAATACGTTGAACATTTCCTCCAACCGTGTACTACCGTCCTTGAATATGCTTTGATACATGATACCACGCAAATCATTCTTGGATTCGGGAGTCAAGTTACCCTTGCTGTCAAACGCACTCTTGTATTGTGTGGGAGTAATGAAACCTCTTTGGCTCATCCATTTCAAAACATTAGCACCATTGGAATCCACAAGTCCGGCAAATGACATTTCATCATCCGAAGTCCTAAGCAGCAAGTTGGCAAACGAACGCATTTCGGCTCCCATGCGCTGCAAGGCGTTTTTAGGTTTGATGCGTTCAACACCTCCACTTTCTGTGTCCTGTGCCACATACTGGCCAAGACGGATAGCCTCTGCATCGTCCACATCAACCATGTTCACAAGGACAGGATGCTCCATAGCCTCAATGTCTTCTGCTTGTAATCCAAATTCTTCCGCATGGTCTTTCAGATACTGCTTGTAAAGAGCCGCCTGTTCCGGATGGTTCTCCCACATGATACGAAGTGCGTCACTTCGGTTATTGCCCTGTATGGCTTCGCCCCGTGCGTTCACGGTAGGTGCGCCTGTATAGGCGGTAACAGAAGATGTGATTTCTTCGGGGCGTATGTTTCCGGCAATCTTTCGTGCAGACAATACACTTGCCTCGTCATTCCGTTCTTTTGGCTGCGCTTCGTCAATAAAGTGCAGAGGGTTGCGCACGCCTTGAATATGGCTCGGTTGCAACAAGTTTACATCAATCACGGCTACACGACCACCTACAATGGCATCATCACTGAATTTTACGGATACCTCCTTTCCCTGCAATGCCTGTACAGGCTCTTGTCTGTCTATCTTATGACCGTTCATGCGTCTGTAACCTCTTGCCCGTGCATCCTGCGGCTTGTCGTCCACCATGTCCGGCACTCCGTTCAGGGCTTCACGCTCGATGCGTTCCGCTTCCTCACGTTCGGCACGTAACTTTTCTTCTTCTGCCTTTCGCAATGCGGCTGCTTCATCGGCAATACGTCTGCGTTCATCATCCGCTTCCATTTTTCTGCGTTTGGCGGTACCGGCTATCTTCTGCCAAACGAGCAATTCCTGTTTGGCTGCATCAATCGCCGCTTTGCGTTCTTTCTCGGAAGCAATCTTTTCGGCAATGGAGTTGCCACCTTTCGATTTGGCTTTCTCCAACTTCTTCAAGGCTTCTTCCTTGTCGGCAACCATTCCATCGGCTACGGTCTGTGCCATATCCTCATCACCCTCAGTCTGCTCCACAATGGCATCCCAAGCTGTGTCGCTGTCGGCCTGTTCATATAGTGGATTTCCCTGCTCATCCTTTGGTATTCTCTGCATGGCAGGAATATTTTGAGGGGCATTGTTATCATTTTCGGGAATATTTTCCGCACCATTGTTGCTCTCATTCTCGACAGGGCGTTCAAACGCTACTCCGTTATGCTCCAACAACATATTGTCAAGTTCATCACGGGTAAACAGGTTCACACGCTTGCCGTTGATAGGGGCTTCGGTAAATACCTCATACTTGCCGTCCGCATCAGCATCTGCTGTGATATTGCCACGGACGGTAACGCCGTTCTCATCGGTAAGCGAAACAATGTCATTGAGGGCGTATTGTGGTCTTTCAGCCTCTTGCATCTCCTGTTTCCGTTCGGCATTCTCAATGGTTCTCTGCTGCTCGAACTGCGCCACACGTGCCAAATTTGCCGCATCAGCCTGTTGCTGTATGGTTTCTTTTGCCAACGGGAAGATGTTCACGCCGTCCGAAACGTTAACTGTGCCGTCCCCATTATCCACAATACCGTCCTCGTTGGCTATAATCTGTACTTGCATCTGTGAACCATCCTGTCCGGTAATAGTATAGGCATCACCCGGATTGAATGTAACCTTACCGTCTATCTTATCAGCCGCTTCACGTGCGAACTGTTCCACAATGGCTTGTTCTGCCAATTCTTTTTGCTCGTTAGGGTCTTGCGATTCATCAAGAGACAATACTGCATCAGGTGATACTTGTTCAAGTGCGCCGGTTTCCGAATCGCGAATGATGATGCTGTTGTCCGAATCAGTTACGCTCACACCGCTACCATCGTCATATGGTACAAGCTTGCCACTGATTACATACACCTTCCGCTCATCCTGCTTCATCGTTGCCCCCTGTATCATGCCGGTATTACGGTTCACACGTGCATCTATCATTGAGTTGCTCTGCTCGATACGACCGTCTATATCATCACGTACACGTTGTATCATGCCGTTATACACCTGCTTGGCATTAATATAATCGATTACGGAAACCTTATCTTCATCATTCCATTGTTCGTTGCCATTCACAAACTCTAATGCGGCAATCGGATTTTCTTCAATCATTGCAAACATGCTCTCATCCACGAGGTCTGCAACCCTTGCACGCTGATACTCATACATGTTCTTTGCATCGTTCATCTCCTGCGAAGAAATGATATTATACCCGTCGAGATAACTGTCATTTGCTTGTTGTACACTTTCGTTTCGGTTGCCGCCACGTGATTGAGCCATAGAAGCAAGGTTAAATCCTCGCAAATTCAACGAGCGTTCCATATAATCCAGAACGGCAGCTTTCTCATTGATGGTAAAATCTTTATCACCGGCAATAAGTTCCGCAACTTCACCGATATTCTCATTGGTAGTAAGGTCAAGCGTCTCCTTTAATGGCTCCCATACCTCTTTGCCGAGTAATTCATTCACTTTTGCGTCCGCTTTATTTACACCATGCTTCATGGAAGTATAATTTGCAGCAGACAAAGTATGTTTTCCTGCGCCCATCAATCCCATAGAGAGTGCCATGCCTCCCCAAATGTCACCATGAAATTGGCCACTGGCAAACAAATTGGTACGTGTACCGTCCGGATTCTGTTGATAGGCATCATCAAGATTGAGCATGGTGCGCCACAGTTGTCCATAGTATTCTTCCGAAACCTCACCGACATAATCACTCATACCCATTTTGTTGAACATCTGATGAGTTTGTCCCATGATACCGTTCAACGCACTTGCGTCAGCCTTTGAAAGCACTGCACCGATACGTTTTGCACCTACAACATTGGCGAGTTTGCTCATATTCCCAAGAGTAAAGACCGGATCAAGATGTGCACCGAACATTTCCGAATAATTCTCAATGATGGCATTGGCTTCACTTTGCCAAATGGCATCCCCCCAAGTCTTGTCGTTGGAAAAATCATAGTTGCCGTTCTCATCAACAACCACATCACCCAGTTTACGGTCAATAATGTCAGCAGTAGTTTTCCCTGCCTGTACTGTATTGGCCATAAGTGGAGCGCGTACAAGCAAATCATCTGCAGTTGTACCGAGTGCTTTGATGGTCCAGTCGGTTGCATACCGTCCCAAACCTTTGGCTCCATTTTCTTTGATATAGGACTTGAAACCCTGCTGAGCCATTTTTTCAGCCGTTTCTTTGCTTATAACCTTTGTTGCAAGTCTGGTACTTCCTTTGGAGAAAGAGGACAATCCGTTAAATCCTCCACCTGTCAATACGAAATCCAGCATGAAGGACGGCATATAGCCTGTCATTACACCTGCTCTGTTCCAAAAATCTGCATTTCCGCTGTATCTTTCCTCTGCTTGTTGCTTCTCATGGATTGCGCCCATCATTGCATCATGCGCTTCACGTTCACCCTCTGTGGCATTTTCTTTTTTCAGTTCATCGGCATTCATCATCGTAAATGCGTCACGCATATCACCCATACCGAAATCCCACGTGCGCACATCACCCATAGTGCGACCGAAACCACGCCAAAAGCCTACATCTACACCGTTTTCACGGTCTTTCTGTTCTTCAAGGTTCTTAATCAGTTCCTCTGTTTCACGAATGGCTACGGATAACGCACGGTTTTCCTTGTCAGATTGTTGGCGGGGCGTATAAGTGGCAGCTCCCAGTATGGCAGCGAGAGGGGCTTTGTTGTTTTCTGTCTCTTCTGCCCATTCCTTGTGTACTTCTGATGCTCTTTCCTCTTGCTTGGCTTTCAACTCCTGCAACCGGAGGTTTGCCTTGCGCAACTGTCCGCCTATGGACATATCGGCAGCTTGGCGGTACTGAAAGCTTTCCATGTCAGCCAATGACTTGCTGTAATAACGATTTCCGGCAGGAGTGAGGAACGTTTTCTCCAACTTCCCACTTTCAGGATTGAATATCATCTTTCCCTCTTTGGTCTGCAAGCCGGGATTTATCCCATATTCCTGCATATTGTCTATGCGTTCGTTGAATGTTTGTGTATGGGATTTCACATCGTTCATAATACGGTCGGTTTCGGTCAACATCGCTACTTTCTCCTTTTCTGTAGGTTGCCATGTCTGTTCATTAGCAGGTGAAATGGGTTCTTCAACCGTTCCGGAAGCACTGTTTCCCGATTGTTGCGATGAGGTTCGTTCCTTTCCAAACCCTATATTGCTTTCAAATTCTTCAAACGGCTCCATATCATAACCATCTTTTACAAGAGCGTCGTAAGCCGCTTTACGTTTGGTTGAATCTAACAGGTTCTTGCGAAAATCTTCTTCGCTCTCCATGTCGTAACCATCAGAAACAAACGTATCATACAGTTTTTTTATCTTATCCTTTTCTTCAGGCATAGTATTTTATTTATGATGTTGGACTTTTCTTTTTATTATCGGCCGTTGGACTTTTTTTCTGTGGCTTAGAAGAATGTCCTTTACCGGGCTTTGTCGTTTCAGATGTCTTGACGGTTTTCCCTCTTCCACTTTTGACCTCGGTGGTCGAAGCCTGAGTTTCTTCGTTCCATGTTCCATTGTCTATGGCGTTCTGACGCATGGCTTCATACGAGTGTGCAAAATGCTTGTTACCATCGCTGTCATACCACGGATATTCTCCGGCCTTTCCACTGCCACCACCTCGGTTGTAATATTCTGCTCTGGCATTGGATGCGGAAGCGGAAGCCTTTGAAGCACCAGCTTTAGCCTTTTCGGTTTCAAGCCTTGCCTTTTCAAGTTCTTCTGCATATTTTGCTTCAATTCCTTTGCGTTTGGCTTCAGCTTCGGATGCGGATATTTTATTGCCTTGCAGTTGGAGATTCAATTCAAACATCTGCCTGTCGCGTTCCTCTTTGGCATCGTTCCGTATGCGGTTATAATCGTCAAGACCAAGCTGCCTTTGCCACTTACGTTCACGGTCATCCCTTTCTTCATCAGCGATTCTTGCCCTCATCAGCCCCTCATAATATTCTTTCTCCTTGCCTTCACGTTCTTTCATCAGCTTGTCATATCTCACTTTGGTACGTTCTGACATGGTATTCTTACCGGTATACATATTTGGAGCGTACTGCGTGGTGAAGAACAAGTTCGAGAGTGCCGATATACCATCACCAATGGCTGCGAATATCTGTTCACGTTTCTGCTTCTTCTTTTCTTTAGCAAGTTCCTCGTCCGTTGGCGGTTTATAGGGATTGAGTTTTTTGTACAATTCAGCGTATGAGAGACTGCCACCGTTCACATCGGCTTGTTTGGCCGGAGGTGCAGCGACCGTTTCAGATTGGGAGCCGGTAACGGCAGGAGCCGCAGCTGCTTGTTGTTCCGTCCATTTCTGTGTACCCTTTGCCGGGGATGATACGGAAGGAGCGTCTTGCTGCTGTTCGTGCCATTCCTTAGAGCCTTTGGGCGGAGGCGTACCACCTCCGTTTCCTAAAATATCATCCATTGTTGCCATATTGAAATAGTTTAGAAAGGCATTTGACTTACCGCGTTAGTTACTCCTTGTACAGCTCCCGATATGGCATTGGCCTTGCCTTGCTCAATGGCGTTAAGCTGTTCCACTAAAGCATTGTCGTTTTGCATATAAGTGGCTTCGATATTGTCCTTACGTGCTTCTGCATCAGCGGCAATCTGTGATGTTGCATCGGCAAGAGCCTTGTTGTTCGCTTCTTTGGCCGCTGCCACACTTTCATCAGTACCGCCCATGACGGCTGCACTACCGGCAGCGGCTTTGTTACGTTGTTTTATACTCTCTTCAGTTTGCGTAAGGATGCGTTGTGCATCAGCCCGCTGAGTGGCATCCTCGTTGTACCGCCTGTCGTACCAGTCCTGATTCTTTTGCCGTTGAGCCTCAACATTACGTTTTGCTTTCTTCATGGCCTTGGATGCCTTGATCCCACCGAAAATGCTGCCTGCAGCACCTATGGCACTTCCTATTAAACCCATAAGACTTTATTTGATTATTAAAAGTTATACCTTGCGTGCGAAAGTAAGCCGTTATCTTCGCATCATCATTTTATCTTTTTACATACAAATCATTATGGCAATAGGAAAAAAGACCGGAGGGCGGCAAAAAGGTACGCCCAACAAAATAACGGCACTGGCAAAAGGGATGATTGAGAAATGGCTTGAAGCGCACAACACTATACCCGAAGGAGATGTGACGCCACTAATAATGCAGGACTTCATGGAACTTGACCCCAAAGACAGGGTGAAAGTGTCGACAGAGTTCATTAAAATCATCATGCCTAAGAATATCAGCATAGACGATGGCGAGGTCAAACTCACCATTGAGGACAAGCTTGTCAAACTTGCCGGAGAAGAAGACGAGGAAGAATAATCTATTACCCTCTACTTTAGATTGTTTTCATGTCAAGGGAACCCCAACCCGAAAAGGGGACGATTTTACTGATTTGCTTTGAAGCGATGTTCGAGAGAATGTCGCTTTTTTTATGTCTGTAAGCAGTCGGAAGCGTTCAGGAAGCGTTCGGGAATAATCGCACATTATTCCGTAATTATTCGGGAAGAATGTGTGATTATTACGGAAGAATATAGGATTATTCCCGAATAATGGTGGAAGAATAAGGCTTTTTTCGGGAGGAATGCCACATTATTCGGGAATTATTACGGAAGAATAGCCGATTATTCCAGAATAATGAATGTTAATTTTAGCTCAAAATTTATAAACGTACACTAATAGGTGTAAATTTTAAGTTAAAACACCTGCTTTATTACATTTGTTTTATTTCATTAACAATTTGATTCTTCGGGAATAATCGCACATTATTCCGTAATTATTCGGGAAGAATGCAGGATTATTCCGGAAGAATGTGCGAAAACTCCCGTATTTTGCCGTAAAGTAAAGTATATATATCTACTACGTCTACCGCGCGTGCGTGCGCACGTGAGAGAAATTTCGATTTTAGGGGGAATAAAAGGGGAGTTTAAAAAGAAAGCCTACAAAGAAAAATACCTTGCAGGCTTATATCATTTCGTGAAGTCACAAAAAAATCAGAATCCTTTCCCTTTCTGCCGTTGGTACACCACCGTCTGGTCTTTGTCGAGGTTGACGATTTTGAACATCACCATTGAACGGTTCGGAATATCATCCGGCAGCATAGTTACGAGCCGGGCAATCACCTCGTCCACATTGTTGAAACCTACATCGGTCAGTTCCGCCACCTTTTGCCCGTTGTGGTATGCAGCCGCATTCACCATATAGCGGTATGACAAGCGGAAATGCACATCCTCCTGTTTCTGCTCACGTACAGAAGCCTTACCGGAGAAGAAAATGAAATCAATTACTTTCTCGTTCAGTTCCCAAGCAGGGGAGAAGTCAATCTTGATATACCCTCGTGTTACGTTGTGTCCATTGCTATGGTTCATGCCAAACGCCACTTCCGAGATAGAGGCACGTACATCATTCTGAGCTACTGTTCCCCATGTATGCCGGAACGTGTAAGCCGAATACCACTCTTCCTTTGGCATTCCCATAGCCTTGCATAATTGCCTTATCCCACTGTTGACATTGGCGCAAAAACTGTCCGATGTAGTCATGCGCTGATAGAAATTGAACAAACGCTCATCATCTTTTGCCGTGTTCATGTACTTTTCAAATAGCGGCTGGATGATTGCTGGTACCCGCATTTCCATATACGCACCATCCGCACGGAACTTCTTCGTTTTGGCCCGTTGGTAGTGGATAATTCCGTTCCGGTAATCCTGCTTTCTTAGATTGTACAGGTCAATCGTGTTGATTCCTGCAAGGCAAAGCACCATCATGGCAACATCACGCCCGAACTCCGTCTGTGGATATTTCATCTTACTTTCCGGCAGAGGGAATGAAAAGAACTCCCGGCATGCTTCGGGGGTAATGGCAAGCTTCTCCGCACGATCAGCCGTTGGTATTTCCACTTTCACCCATGGATTGACTTTGATACGGATTATACCGTTATCGTAATCGTTGTACTCCAACATGGCGGCTTTAAATACCTGACGCATACAGATTGGATACATTTCCTTTGCCCTATGCGTCTGTTCAAGCGATTTTATCCATTTGTTCACCTGCGTGGAGGTCAACTGAGCGAACATCACTTGGTTGGTTCCGATGAACCGTTCCAGATGTTGTAGAGCAAGCTTGTAATTCTTTGCATTCCGTTCCTGCCCACGGTCAATCATTCTGTCGATATGCACTCTCGCATAATCCGAAAAACAAATATCGTCATTGCCGTTCATAAGAAAATCCACCACTTCCTTGACCGTCCAATGCTCAATATCTTTTTTGTTGAGCCGCTCGTTATATTCCACTATCCGCCCGGCACAATACTGAAGCACGTAGGGGTCTTCGATTTCTTTCGCTCTGGAAAGTTCTTTCTTCGTGACCATCTTGTCGGTCTTCATGAATTGTGTCCCCCTATGGTGGGTAACTCTGATATAAACCGGATAAAATCCGTCCTTGCGTTCTTTTTGAACACACGCTTTAAATGTTGCCATATCGTTCTATGTCTTTATTATATTATTATTTAAATTTATTCCAAACAGCTTCCAATGTCTTAACTTTCTGTCATATCATCAATTACGGCTCTAAACACGCTCTAAACACCCAACGAAAAACACAGCAACATTCTCTAAACATTTGCGTTTATTACGCTCATTTTCCGTGCGGAATGAACGTACCTTTTAAAAATACAATAGGCGGTAAGCCTTTGTAAATGAAAAGCATACCGCCTATTTTATTGAGTATCAGCTATATCGCGCTATTCCTCGATTGCAGCCTGCGCCGCCGCAAGTCTTGCAATAGGCACGCGGAACGGAGAACAGCTCACATAATTCAGCCCTACCTTGTGGCAGAACTTCACGGAAGAAGGCTCACCGCCATGCTCGCCGCAGATACCGCACTTCAGGTCCGGACGGATGGCACGGCCCTTTTCGGTAGCCATACGTACCAACTGCCCTACTCCATTCTGGTCGAGCACCTGGAAGGGGTCTACTTTCAGAATCTTCTTTTCCAGATAAATAGGCAGGAAGGAAGCGATGTCGTCGCGTGAGTATCCGAAGGTCATCTGCGTCAGGTCGTTCGTACCGAACGAGAAGAATTCGGCGGAAGAAGCGATGCGGTCAGCCGTAAGAGCTGCACGCGGGATTTCAATCATCGTACCTACCTTGAACTCGATGCTGTCGCCTGCTTCGGCAAACAACTTGGCAGCTTCGGCACGGATAACCTCTTCCTGCTGCTTGAACTCGTACAGGATACCGGTCAGCGGAACCATGATTTCGGGATGTGTCTCAACGCCCTCTTTCTTCAGTTCCAGAGCAGCGCCGAGGATGGCACGCGTCTGCATCTGCGTGATTTCCGGATACGTATTGCCCAAGCGGCAACCGCGGTGGCCCAGCATCGGGTTATGTTCGCAAAGCGCTTCCACACGCTGCTGGATATACTGCAAGCTTACGCCCATGGTATCCGCCATTTCCTGCTGCCCCTTCAAATCGTGGGGAACGAATTCGTGCAAAGGAGGGTCGAGCAGACGCACGGTTACCGGGCAACCTTCCATAGCCTTGAAGATGCCCTTGAAGTCTGCCTGCTGGTATGGCAGAATCTTAGACAACGCCTTGCGACGTCCTTCCGCGTTTTCCGCCAGAATCATTTCGCGCATCGCCTTGATTTTCTCACCTTCGAAGAACATGTGTTCCGTACGGCACAGACCGATGCCCACTGCCCCGAAGTTACGTGCCACCTGTGCATCGTGCGGCGTATCGGCATTGGTGCGTACCTGCAATTTCGTATATTTATCGGCCAGTTGCATCAGTTCGGCAAAATCACCGGACAGCTCGGCGGCCTTCGTTTCTACTTTTCCTTTGTAAACCTCGCCGGTACTACCGTTCAAAGAGATGAAGTCGCCTTCTTTCAACACAACGCCGTCCACCTCTACCGTGCGTGCCTTGTAGTCGATGTTCAACGCTCCCGCACCGGATACGCAACACTTACCCATGCCGCGAGCCACAACGGCAGCGTGCGAAGTCATACCGCCACGTGCGGTCAGGATGCCTTCGGCAACGGCCATACCTGCCAAATCTTCCGGAGAAGTTTCGATACGCACCATTACCACGCGCTTGCCGGCAGCGTGCCATTCGGCAGCATCATCGGCAAAGAACACAATCTGGCCGCAGGCCGCGCCCGGAGAAGCCGGCAAACCGCGGGTAAGAACCTTCGCCTGCTTCAAGGCCGCCTTGTCGAATACGGGGTGAAGCAGTTCGTCCAGCTTGTTGGGTTCGCAACGCAACAGCGCCGTCTTTTCGTCAATCATACCCTGGTGGAGCAAATCCATGGCTATCTTCACCATGGCGGCTCCGGTACGCTTGCCGTTACGTGTCTGGAGGAACCAGAGCTTGCCTTCCTGCACGGTGAACTCCATGTCCTGCATATCCTTATAGTGGTTTTCCAGCTTCGTCTGCAAAGCATCCAGCTCCTTGTAGATTTCGGGCATCGCTTCTTCCATGGAAGGATACTTGGCGGCACGCTCCTCCTCGCTTACGCCGGCAAGTTCCGCCCAGCGTCTGGAGCCGATAACGGTAATCTGCTGCGGGGTACGGATACCTGCCACAACGTCCTCGCCCTGTGCATTAATCAGATATTCGCCGTTAAAGAGGTCTTCGCCCGTGGCGGCATCGCGGCTGAAGCAGACTCCCGTGGCGGAAGTGTCGCCCATATTGCCGAACACCATTGCCTGCACGCTTACGGCAGTACCCCACTCATCGGGAATTCCTTCCATTTTGCGGTAGAGGATGGCGCGCTCGTTCATCCATGAGTTGAACACGGCGCAGACAGCACCCCACAGCTGTTCGTAGGCGCAGGTGGGGAAATCCTTTCCGGTCTGCTGCTTGACGGCAGCCTTGAAGCGCTTGACAAGCTCCTTGAGGTCTTCCACTTCCAGTTCGTTGTCCAGTTTCACGCCTTTGGCATGTTTCACCTCTTCTATAATGGCCTCGAACGGGTCTACATCTTCCTTATTCACCGGCTTCATGCCCAGCACCACGTCACCGTACATCTGTACGAAACGGCGGTAGGAGTCCCATGCAAAGCGGGAGTTGCCCGTCTTGCGAATCAGCCCTTCCACCACTTCATCGTTCAGGCCGAGGTTAAGAATCGTATCCATCATGCCCGGCATGGAAGCGCGTGCGCCCGAACGGACGGACACCAGCAGCGGGTTTTCCACATCGCCGAATTTGGAGCGCATCAGTGTCTCCACGTGCGCGATGGCGTTTTCCACTTCCTGTTTCAACAGGGCAACGACTTTTTCCTGCCCCATTTCATAATATTCTGTGCAAACTTCTGTCGTGATTGTGAAGCCCGGAGGAACCGGAACTCCGATAAGGTTCATCTCTGCCAGGTTGGCTCCCTTACCCCCCAAAAGGTTTCTCATGCCAGCTTTTCCTTCTGCCTGGCCGTTACCAAAGGTATAAACTCTTTTTTTGTCCATAATAT
>ENA-OYXL01000108-OYXL01000108.1-human-gut-metagenome-genome-assembly--contig:-NODE-108-length-33705-cov-5.136523_pt1 | contig 33705 bp, 18 predicted proteins | sample MGYA00244845_ERZ653422 | MGnify/ENA primary metagenome ERZ653422 (study PRJEB26926, sample SAMN06164903) | human gut metagenome | biome: ENVO:00009003; feature: ENVO:2100002; material: ENVO:00002003... | reverse complement strand
GTGATACATTGCAGGGTGCGGATATACCTCTTTATATCGCAAAAGAAAAAGCGGATGCCTATCGGAACATGTTGCAACCGGGCGAACTGATGATAACTGCCGATACCATTGTCTGGCTGGACGGGCGGGTGCTTGGGAAACCTAAAGACCGGGAAGACGCTTTGTGCATGCTGCGGGATATGTCCGGTCGCACCCACGAAGTGTTTACCGGAGTTTGTATTACTACAACGGAATGGCAGCGCAGCTTTGCCGCTCAGACGGAAGTACGCTTTGCTGAGCTGAGCGAAGAAGAAATAACCTATTATGTAGATAAGTTCCAGCCGATGGATAAAGCCGGTGCCTATGGGGTGCAGGAGTGGATTGGCTTTATCGGGGTGGAGAATATTTCGGGAAGCTATTATAATATTATGGGGCTGCCGGTGCAGCGGCTTTATAAGGAGCTTGTCAAGGTTTGAATCCATAATATCTCGAACAGAAATAAACGACATTTTTTTGTTGGTTGGATGTATTAAGGGTTGCGCTTTTGTAAGTGCAGCCCTTTTGCTTTATATTCGGATACATTTATCTTTGAAATGTGCTAATCTTGGTGTAGAGATACTCAGAGCAAAGGTGATTTATTTATTGTAGACCGGATTTTACTCTTTTTGTACTAAATCTTACTCATGGTGATGCTGTCTTTTACGGATATTTGCGCAGGCAATAGAATGTTTTTTTGTGACTATTGAATACTAACTATAAAACACTAATACTTATGAAACATTTAATGAAATTATTATTTGTTCCGTTTTTGCTATTCTTTTCTTGCACTACGCAAGTCGATGGCGTTTTGAACGACGGTGATCTTTCTCAGAACAATGAGGATGCTTCTGTGGAAGCTACTTTGCATCCCGTCGGTATCAGTTTCAGTAAATCAAGCATTGCTGCATTTGCAGAAGAAGGTATTTCAGAAATTGGCATTTATGTGTACATGGACGGTTCTCTTATATATGGAGAGAAGCAACCTTTGGTGCATGGTGCTATTGAAGTTCCCTTACCTTTGGGAGAAAACCTACAGACTTTTGTTGTGGCGAATGCGGATGAGGTGGCTGATGCCGATCAGCTTTCCACGGCTGTTATCCGTCAGAACGATAATATGCAAAAGCCGGTTTACATTTCTGAAATAATAGGTTTTACTTCTGATAACTCTGTAAAGTCACTTGATGTGGAGTTGAAACGATTAGTGGGGCAGGCTGTGTTTGCCCCGGTGGAGTCGCAGGAGGAAATGGATGGCATTACTCAATTTGATGCATTGGACATAACTTTCACCAATGTAGGAGTAGCTTATAGTGTGAAAGAAGAAAAGGCAGTTCTTGAGGACGTCACTGTACGCACAAACCGCGAGTCAGATTTTGGTGCATATGTTTATTCTTTCCCTACGGAGAACAACGGTTCACGCACTTCTGTTGATGTCGCTTATCTGAAAGAGGGAGTAATAGTGAACCGTACGAATGGCTCTCTCGATACGGGTATCATCTTTAAATCTTCCAAACGTTCGGTTGTTCATATGGAAATACTGAATGAAGACTGGGTGGAAACCGAGTGGGAGAGTATGATAGAAGAAATTGATTTTTAAAAAACAGCAAAATCTGATATGAGAAAAAGTATATTATCAGCTGTGGCAGGAGTGACCTTCTTGCTCGGCATTGTCGCTTGCTCCGAAGAGAATAAATATGATTCTTCGGTGGTGACGGACATTCAGTTGTATCTGGACGATGAGGCTTATTCGCTGAATACCGGCTCGTCCAATAAGCCGTTGTTTATTTACGCTTCCGATGGCAGGTATGTGGCTAACTATTCTACGTTATATCGTTTTCAGCTTCCTAACGGTACATACCGTGTTGTTGCTACTACTGAAGCGGATTCTCTTCCTCATCCGGGCAATTTGAACGACATCGTGCTTAATCAAGACCCGAAAGCAGAGAAAGTATATGCTTTATCCGCACCTGTGGAATACACTTCTCCGTTTAATAATCCTTTGGAGGTTCGTATGTACAACCGTACCGGTACGCTCCGTTTGAGAGCTACAGACCGTAAAGCGGACAAACGGTATTCCACGATACGTGCTATTGTATCTACACCTATATCCGGGTATAAGGTTTCGGATGCCACATTTGTAAAATCTCCTATCGAGGTGGTACGCAATACTGCGACTTCTACAGGGGGTGTGAACTATACTGATGACTTGGTGCTGTTTGAAACAGAGACCAGTCAAGAAGCCGTAACTGTACGTATTGAATATCTCGATGAGAAACAACAGGTAATTCAGACCAAGGAAATAGATGGTACCTTCTCCATTTTGCCTAAACAGCTCACTACGGTTTCATTCGAACTTAATAATCCGGATGAACCTACAATTCAGGATTATACGGTAACGATTACTCCCGAAGAATGGGAAGAAGAAGATATTACTCCTGATGCTCCTATTCGTGTGCCGGATGGATATACATTCGTCAGCCCCGGAGAGAATATTAATAATGTTTATAACAAATTGAAGAGTGATGAAACGGCAGCAGACATTAAACTGTTCCTAAAAGCTGGAACTACTTATCAGTTTACATCCAAGACATTGGATAATATTCCGAAAGGACTTTCGATTGTTGGACAAGAACCTAAAGCCGGTGAAGACCTTGCCGTGTTGGAATTGAAATCAAGTTTGAGTATGGAAAGTGAGAATCTGATTGAGGAACTCCATTTTGAGAATTTGGTTATAAAAGTAGATGCACAAGATTTCTTCAGACTGAAAAATCAAAAATTCCATGTAGGTACTATTTCATGGAAGAACTGTGAAATTAATGATTTGCAACGTACTATGTGGTATCAGGAGGTAGATGCCGCTCAAAAGCAGATTGTGGATAAGGTCTGCATTGAGAATTGCCGTATTTTGGGTTTGAATTCGGGTAAGAGTGGCTTGTTCGGCCTTTCTACCAAACAGGATGCCCCGATACATGCCTTTGAATTTAGAAACTCGACTTTCCACGCCAATGATATGACAAAAGCGTTGATTACAGGAGTTAGCTCAATGAAAGGTAATCTGGATATAGTAGTGGAGAACTGTACGTTTGTTGCCATGAAAGCAGGTATGACTTTCTTTGACTTAAATGCCAAGAATATTACTGACGGAAGTGTCACAATAAAAAACAACCTTTTCAGTGGTGAGGTTGATGCTGATAATGGTACTTGGTTCAGTCTTCATAAAAATATCACTACCCGTACATTCGAGAACAATTATATCACCAATGGTTTTGCATTGAAAAACTGGGGTGTGGAAGAGGATGAGAAGCCGGTAGAAACCGCCCTTCCCATGAACGAACTGTTCGAAGATGTGTCTAACAGGAATTTCACCATTAAGGATAAATCCTCTGAGGTTTATATACAAGGCATCGGTGACCCGTATTGGAGAAAATAAAATCGGAATACTAACGAAAAACAAATAAAAACTATGAGAACTTTCTTATTCATATTATTGGCAGGCTTGTTAGGAGCATGTAGCGACGATGGCGAACTGAATGGCGCCGTGGAAGCCGATAATCTGGAATTGTCGAAGAATGAACTGAAACTTTCCAATGTAGCCGGTTCTTCTACTGTGGATATAACGGCTACTGCCGATTGGGTAGCTGCTGTGGTAGAGCCGGTTGGCGATGCGGAGAATATGTGGCTTACCTTGTCGAAAGATAGTGGTACGGGAAATGATGAACTTCGTCTGTTTGTTACGGAAAATACAGATGGAGCCAAACGTACTGGTAAGGTTAAAATAACCATGGCGGGTGCCGGTGCTGCTTTGGAACAGGAGATTTCCGTAGAGCAACTGGGTTCCGATCCTGACATTCTGCTTGAATTTACCTCCGAACCTATCTCTTTCCGGGGAGCGGAAGTGGAGCTTAAAGTCGTTTCCAATGTAGAGTGGGAAATGAATCTCGATGAGCAGTGCGATTGGATTGAAGTAGTGGAGGAAACTCCGGCAACTCGTAATTTCACAACCGATAACCTGAAGCTCAAAGTGGCTCTTAATACGGGTGTTGCCCGTTCTACGGAACTTGTTTTCAAAACAGTAGGCGAATACAAATTACAACGTGTACTGAAAGTAATGCAAGAAGCAGTGAACGGTATGGCAACCATTGAACAGGATGAGTATGCCATTCCGTATATATGCCGTAAACTGGTAATTCCTTTCACTCAGGAAGGGGATGAATTGGTAGAGGATTTTGATGCCATTCCTTCTGAGTCTTGGATTACCCACAATAAGCGGGAGTCAACAGGAAATGAGATTGTATTGACAATTGCAGATAATGAGGGTGTTTTACCCCGTACATGTACAGTGCGTATCTTGGATAAGAGCGTGACGATTTTCCAATACGGAAAGCCCGATACCGGCATCGGTGATGACAAGAGTGTCGGAGTATTGGCTTTCCCTGGTGCGGAAGGTGGTGGTCGCTTTACTACGGGCGGACGTGGCGGTACACTCTATAAGGTTACCAATTTGGAAGATTACGGTAGTGGAGAAACACCGATAAAAGGTAGTCTGCGGTACGGTATCGAGCAAGTGGAAGGTCCTCGTACTATCGTTTTCGATGTTGACGGTATTATTGAATTGAAACAGGGTATTTATCTGGTAAATCATCCGGATTTGAGCATCATCGGACAGACTGCTCCGGGAGAGGGTATTACATTGAAGAATTATAATTTTTCTTTCAATCTTTCCAAAAAGCCGGAAGAAGGTGCAGGAAGTAAAATCAATGCTATTGTCCGTTTCTTGCGAATCCGTCCGGGAGATACTCATTCCGATTATGCCGAGGATGCTATTGGCGGACGCTATTTTACAGATGGAATCATCGACCATGTTACTGCCGGTTGGAGTGTGGATGAAACGTTGACTTTCTATGGAGTGAGAAACTTTACGGCGCAATGGTGCATTGCCAGTGAGAGTCTGAACTTGTCGAACCATGCCAAAGGCGCCCATGGTTACGGTGCTATGTTTAGCGGTGATAATGCTTCTTTCCACCATATTCTGTTGGCACATCATGGTAGCCGTTGTCCGCGTATCTCCGATCTTTCGGAACCGGGAACTCAGGCTGACTATGACTATTGTGGATATTTTGATGTACGCAATAATGTTTATTACAATTGGAGTGAAAGCGGTTTCGGAAGCTATGGTGGCAAGTATGCCAAATTCAATCTGACAAATTGCTATTATAAGCCGGGACCGGCTACCGGTACGGGATATAAGTCATATCGTATTCTTTCTTCCGATCCCACTGCCAGAGCTTATATCGATGGTAATTATGTAGAAGGTAATTCGAAGGTCAGTGCCGATAACTGGACGGATGGTGTTTGGGCGCAGTTTGATAAGAGCTTGATTGAGCAAGGTGTGTCTGAAGAAGAGAAACAAGCTATGAAGATGGCGGATTATCAACCGTTCGGTAAGGTGACCAGTCATACACCGCAAATTGCTTATGAAAGAGTATTGGATTATGCCGGTGCTTCTTTGCGTCGTGATGAGATAGACCAACGAGTAGTAGGAGAAGTCAGGGCAGAAAGTGCTCCTTATAAAGGTTCGAAGATGCAATATTGGGATGACAAAGGAAATTTGGTTACTCTGAAAGACTCTGATAAAAAACCGGGTATTATCGATACTCCGAGTGATGCAGCCGGAGGCTATAAAGAAGTGAAGAAAGGTTATCTTTGGCCGGATAGTGATAATGACGGCATACCCGATATTTGGGAACAGGCATACGGCATGAATCCGGAAGACCCTGCAGATGCCAATCAAATCAGTACCAATGTAGATCCTAATGGCCGTTACTCCAATTTGGAAGTATATTTCCATAATCTGGTACAGCATATCGTTTATTATCAGAATGAAGGTGGTCTGTCTATGGAGAGAAAATAGTGAACAACACATACATATACTATATATTTTAGAAAAATGAATAAGTTAATCATAAGCATATTTACTTTGTTGATGGTAGCGGTCGGTGCAATGGCACAGACTGCCACCGTAACAGGTACGGTGACCGACGACTATGGTCCTGTAATCGGCGCCACTGTGATTGTACAAGGTACGACATTGGGTTGTACTACGGATTTGGATGGCAAATTCACATTGACAAACGTTCCTGATGTGAACAAGGCTGTTTTGAAAATCAGTTTTGTAGGTATGGAAGAAGTGAAAGAACCGTTGAAGGGTCGTACTTCGGGTATTAATATACACATGACTGAGTCTGCCAGTATGCTGGAAGATGTAGTCGTTATTGGTTACGGTACTCAGAAAAGAGGTAATCTTACCGGTTCTATCTCCAGTGTGTCGGGAAAGATTCTGGAAAAAGTGCAGACAACTTCTGCAGCCGAAGCTATTGTCGGTAAACTGCCGGGCGTACAGGTGACGACGGTCGATGGTTCGCCCGATGCGGAAGTTAAGATTCTGGTACGTGGCGGCGGCTCTATCACACAGGACAACAGTCCGCTGATTATTCTCGACGGTTTTGAAGTAAACAGCCTGAATGATGTTCCGCCTACGGATATCGAATCTATTGAAGTATTGAAGGATGCCGCTTCTACAGCTATTTATGGTGCTCGTGGAGCCAACGGCGTTATTTTGGTGACAACCAAGAATCCGACGGAGGGTCGTGTTTCTGTCAGCTTGAATACCTATGTACAAACCAAGACGCTTTCCAATAAACTGGATGTGATGGACCCGTATGAATTTGTATTGATGCAGTATGAGAATGCCCGTCAGAAGAGTTCCAATCCGACTGACTTTAACAATAAATACGGTCATGCCTACGAACATTATATCTATCAAGGCGACCCTGGTACCGACTGGCAGGATGAGGTGTTCGGTACTCATCCCGTGGCTTCTTATCTTGATCTCAGTGTGAATGGCGGTACGGAGAAAGCAAAATACAAACTGGCTTTTATTCATCAGGATCAACCCAGCGTAATGGTAGGCAATGGTTTGAAGCAGAACAACCTGAATGCCTCGTTCAACCTAAAGCCTTTCAAGTTTCTCACAATGGAATATCGTACCCGCTTGTTGCATAAGGAAGTAGACGGTTCCGGAACAGAGGGAGTCAGTTTGTTGGATGCTTTGCGTCAGGCACCTACCGAAGGATTGGATGAATACATGACTCTACCTGAGGACGATACTTATTTCGATCCGGACCAGTTGGAAGAAATCGTACGTTTCAATCCCAAAGAAGAGTCAGAAAAGAACTATAAGAAACGTATTAATAAGTCGCTCAATACCATGGGAGCGCTGACATGGGAAATAAAGAAAGGACTGACTTTGCGCAATGAGTTCGGTTTTGAAAATAATACCGAAGAACAACGCAAATTCTGGGGTATGGGCACCAAGAATGCCAAGAATAACAATAACCAGCCTATGGCGGAATGGATGATGAAGCAAGGCACCAAGTGGCAGTTGACCAATGTATTGAACTACAACTTTACTTTGGATGATGATGCGCACGATATCCGGCTGATGTTGGGACAGGAAATCAAACACCAGCAAACCAAGACCAAGACTTATTCCACCCGTTATTTCCCGGAGAATACTACGGCCGAGCAGGCGTTTGACAATCTGTCACTCGGTACTCCGTACGAAAATTCTTCAAAAGCGGATTCTCCCTCACGCATATCTTCTTTCTTCGGTCGTATCAATTATGGATATAAGGACAAATATCTGGCTACGTTTACGCTTCGTGCCGACGGCTCATCGAAATTCGCTTCCAATAATCGTTGGGGATTCTTTCCGGCAGGAGCTTTGGCATGGCGTCTTTCCAATGAAGACTTTATGCAGGACATTCCCTGGATTTCCAACCTGAAACTACGTTTGAGTTACGGTACTTCCGGTAACGACCGTATTGATGCCGACCTCTATCAGAAACTCTACGGAGTAAGCAGCAAGACGCCTGCCGGCTGGGGCGAAATAAGCCGCTACTATTATCAGTTCTATAATACCAAATATGTGTACAACCCCAATGTGAAATGGGAGACTACCATTACCCGTAATCTTGGTTTCGACTTCGGTTTCTTTAAGGAACGTCTCAGCGGTACGGTAGATATTTACTGGAATACGGTGAAAGATTTGCTTGTTCCTTCGGACATTCCCGGCTATACGGGGTATACCAAATTGATGACTAATGTGGGGCAGACCTCCAATCGGGGTATCGAACTTCAGTTGAATGCCTATATCGTTGAAACAAAAGATTTCTCTCTGAATGCGAATTTCAATATCGGTCATAATAAAAACAAAATAGACAAACTGGCAAGCGGTGAGAAAGAATGGATACTGACTTCCGGTTGGAATAAAGGTCTGATGAATGCTGATGATTACCGTGCTTATGTAGGTGGTACCAGTGGACTGATTTACGGATACGTCAATGACGGTTTCTATACGGTGGATGATTTTGAATCGTTCGATGCTAAATCGCGTACTTGGAAATTGAAAGAAGGTGTGGTAGACTCCAGCCCGTTGTCGGACACTCCGCGTCCAGGTAATGCCAAGTTCAAGAAGCTGACTCCGGTAGACCCGAACAGCGCCAATCCTTATCAACTGACAGAAGCCGACCGTACCGTTATTGGAAATACGACTCCGAAGTTCTCGGGTGGCTTTGGCTTGAACGCTACCTATAAAGGTTTTGACCTCAGTATGTTCTTTAACTTCATGTACGATTTCGATGTATTCAATGCCAATAAGGTAATGCTTACCACCTGGGCGGATAACCATGAAAATAACTTCGGCATGGAAGTAGCTTCCGACAGACGTTGGCGCAATTTCGACGATATGGGTAATGAAATCCGCTATAGTCCGGAAATTCTTGCCGAATTCAATAAGAACGCTACTATGTGGAATCCTACATCCATAGGTAAGCCTATCTGTATGTCTTATGCAGTGGAAGACGGTTCGTTCCTGCGTCTGAATTCGGCTACTTTGGGTTATACGCTTCCGCAGGAGTGGACTAAGAAAGCCGGTCTGAGCAAAGTGCGTTTTTATGTGGCGGGAAGTAACCTGTTTACTATTACCGGATATACCGGATATGACCCTGAAGTGGATATTGCCACGGGATTAACGCCGAATATAGACAATAACCGTTATCCGCGTAGCCGTACCTATACTTTTGGCGCACAGTTGACCTTTTAGTTGAATCTTTAAAAAAAGAACTATGAATAAGAAACTTTTATATGCGTTCGTTGCAGGTTCTCTGCTTTCTTTGTCTTCCTGCAATGACTTCTTGGATGTGACACCGGCTTCGGGATTTACCCCCGATTACGTATTCTCTTCCGAGACGGAGATGAAATCATTGATGACCCGTATTTATTCTTCCATGACGGAAGACGGTCTTTACGGCAGTAATCTGGCCAGCGGATTTAATACGAATACCGATGTGGAAATGTCTTCCTTCAAGAACAGTACGGTCAATTCCGCAGGGTCGGATATAGGTTGCTTTGATGCACGTCCCACCTGGGGAACACTGAACAGTACTTGGAATAATCTGTATTTTGTCATAAACTATGCCAATGACTTTTTGCAATCCGTTCAAGAGTCTCCTCTTTGGTCGGAAGAGATCGGTAAAGAAGGTCCTACCGAAACACAGCAGATGTATGGCGAGGTAAAGACACTTCGTGCCATGTTTTATCTTGACTTGATTCGTACATGGGGCGATGTGGTGTTCGTTACCGAACCTACAGAGTCTACGGATGATTTCTTCAGTCGCGGCACTACCAACCGTGACAAGATACTCGAATTCCTTATCGATGATCTTATTGCAGCAGAACCGATGATGAAGTATGCTGCCGACTTGGATTACGGTGTAGAACGTGCTTCACGCGAATTCTGTCAGGCACTTATCGGACAGCTTGCCTTGTACCGTGGCGGTTGGGCATTACGTGCCGATAAAGATAATCCTACGAATGTAGGCTATATGGAGCGTGGAGATAATTTCGAGCACTATTATCAGATTGCCGTTACCTATTTGGGCAAGGTTATCAAAGAAGGCAAGCACGATTTGAAACAGAGTTTTGAAAACCTGTGGATGAACGAATGTAACTGGAAAACCGCCAATGATGATGATGTTATTTTTGCAGTTCCCATGCTGAAAAGTATAAGCAGCCGTTTTGCCTATAATATCGGTGTTACCATTGCCGAGGGTAACCATGAATACGGAAGTGCCCGTAATTACGTCACTTTCTGCGGCACTTATATCTTTTCGTTCGATAAGGACGATTTGCGTCGCGATATGACTTGTGCGCCTTATAAATACGATAAGGATTTGAATCAGGAATATGATATGGGTATTGCCGGTATGGGGGCAGCCAAATGGTCTAAACTCTATATGCAGTCTCCGTTGGGCACAAGCAGCGGAACCAACACTGGTGTCAACAATGTGCGTATGCGCTTTGCCGACGTGTTATTAATGTACGCCGAAGCCGTGAATGAACTTTACGGTCCCCGTGAGGATGCGCAGGAAGCTTTGAAGCGTGTGCGTCGCCGTGCTTTTGCCTCTTCTCTCCATGCAGAGAAAGTGGATACTTATGTGGCATCGCTTACCAATGAACAGGATTTCTTCCAGGCCATTATGAATGAACGTAAGTGGGAATTTGGCGGTGAAGGTATCCGTAAATACGACCTTGCCCGGTGGAACAAATACGGTGAAGTTATTTATAACCTTTACAATGAAATGATTAATTGGGGACTGGTAGCCAACGGTACGGCTGTGCCGGGAATAGAGAAAGTACCCGAACGCATCTACTATAAGAGCGTACCCGACCCGGAACATGCCGGTCGTACGGTTCTTGACATTGTGGGAATCGATGAATACGGTCCCGAGGTGGGGCGTCCTGCCGGTTATGAGATGAAAGAATATGCCATTACATGGCGTACGCTTAATCAGGAGACCCAGCAGTATGAGCCGGCAAGCGAAATTTATTGGAGTTTCCGTGGATTCATTAATAAAAATAATGAGCAGATGGTGAAACCTACCGATCCTTTGCGTTATCTCTGTCCTTATCCGTCCAAAGTGATTACCGACCATAGAGGACTGATTCAAAACTATTACGGATATTAATTACAGCTAAAAGATGAAACTTATGATAAAGTTATTTCATAAACTGATGACGGCCGCATTGCCCGTATTGCTGTGTGGAACACTGCTTACCGGCTGTACGGATGATAAATATAATAAGATAAACGATCTGTTCCAGCCTCGTTTCGTATTGGAGGAGCCGGAAGTGAAAGGCAATTCCATCAGCCTTGTGTGGTACAAGGTTAATGATGCTGTTTCCTATACGGTGGAGTATTACCTCGACCAGTACCACAGTAACTTGTTCATGGCTCAGGAAACAACAGTACCGCAATTGTTTGTCGATGACATTCCTTACGGAACTACGTATTACATTCGTGTACGTAGCAATGCGGCTGATGAGGCCAACAATTCGCAGTGGAGTTACACCACGGCTTCTACCGAGAAACGTCCGGAATTTACCCATCTGCTCGAAGATGTTTCAAAGACAGAGATTACAGAAACAACTGCTATTATCCGTTGGAAGAAAGATTATAAGAAAGATCCCGTGGACAGTATCAGCATAATGCCTATGATGGACGCTACATTGCCGGGAGTAAGCCGTTATCTCACCATTGATGAAATGTTGCAGGGGTATGCGGAAATTGAAGGGCTGACGAAGAATACGCTTTATACAGTCAACGTATATGATACTAATAAACCTCGCAAGTACGACAAACCTTATAATTCCGTAACGCTCCGTACTGCCGGGCCGTCTGCATCGTCCATTCCTGTAGGGCTGGAAGACGATCTTTCTGCCATGTTGTTGGAGAATGACCTTAATCCGGAGATTCCAGAAGGAACGGAATATTACCTGCCTGCCGGTTCTTCCTACCGTATTACTCCGTTCGAACTTGCCAAAGGTTTCCGTCTGGTAGGCAGCAGTGAGGGTGTCAAGCCCAAAGTGATTTTGGACGATTGGTGGCGGATTGCCGAAGGATCGTATATTACGGCATTGGAATTTGAGAATATCGAGTTCTCGCATACATCCAACAATAAGTATTTCATGAATGCCGACAAGTCATTCACCATTGAAAGTGTCAGCTTCGTCAATTGCGATTTCATCGGGCTTACCCGTGGCTTCTGGCGTCATCAACAAGCAACCAGCAAGCATATCATGAGCTTTGCGGTGGAAGGATGCCGTTTCGACAAGTGCGGTTGGCAGACAGGTAGCTACGGTTTGATGGATTTGCGCTCGTTCAATGACCCGACGGCATACGACCAAGTGGATAAAGCTGTCTTCCGCAATTGTACGTTCAGTCGTGACAATGACGGTACGACAGGATTCGGTTGGGGCAATCTTTTCAATGCACCTTACATTGATAAGCCCATACAGTTGGAATTCAAGAATATCACAGTCTATAACTACTGTCTCAATAAACGTTTGATAAATATCGGTTCTGCCGTGGGCTCCGAACTGACTATCGAGGGCATGGTGCTTGCATCGCCTTCAGGAGACCTTTATGTGGCGGGTGCCAATACCACTACTCATTTCGCCAACAACTATACGACGAAAGATTATGTTTTGGGTGGTGCCAAGATGAATGCTACAGACTTGGATATTACGGCAGCCGAACTGTTTGCCGATCCCGATAATGGCGACCTTACCATCAAAGACAGTTCTTCGCCGATAGTTACCAATCGTGCGGGTGATACACGCTGGTTGCCTTGATAAAAGAACAATAATAAAACTGACGAAATTATAAACTTAAAAATTTAATAATATGAAACTTAAACATTTATTCTATGCAGCAGCCGTCTCTACATTGGCGGCTGCTTGCAGCGAAGCAGACGAGTTGAGCTCCGGTATCCGCTCAGAGAAGACATTGGATGCCATCCATTCGGGCACGGACCGTTTTGCCACACGTGTCAATCTGAACAGCGAGTGGGAGAGTGGTGATGCTATCGGAGTATATATGCTCGATGCAGGAACAGGAAACATCCGTAACTCTGCAATGAATATACAGTATAATGCCGATGTGGCAGAAACATCTACAGAAACTAACTTTGTAGCTGCCGCAGATGGAATAGGTATTTATGACCAACCGTGCGATTTCGTGGCATATTATCCCTATTCTTCCGGTGAGGAAGGGAAAGTGGATGCCGGTGCAGGTGTATACAAGATAGACTTGGCAGACCAGTCTGCCGGTATTGCCGGTCATGACTTGATGTGGGCAAAGGTTGAGAACAAGGCTTCGGATGAATTGCTAAGTAGCGGGCTGTCTATGACTTTTCATCATCAGTTGGCATTATTGTATGTAAATATAGGTAATGAAGATGTGAAAGTCGAAAATGTGAAAGTAAATGGACTCAATACAACTGCTCATTTTGACCTGCTCAAAGGAGAACTGTCTGTAGATGATGCACCGAAAGCAGTCACTTTACATAAATTGTCTGATAAATCGTTTGTAGGTGTGATGCTTCCTGTTGCTAATATAGCAAAGGTTATGTCTGTAACCATTGAAGCAGGTGGAAAGATTTTTCAATATATGGTACCGGCAACCAGTAAGATTTCTAAGTTTGAAGCCGGTTATGAATACATATTTAACATAAATCTGAAAAACTCATCCGGCGATTTGATTTCGGGCGGGAATGGAAGTAATGAAGGTTGGAAACCTGGTGAGAATGAAGGTGGCGATGCTACAGAGACCAATCCGGAAATACCAAGTGGATATGAAACCATTCCGGTTAATGGTGATACAGAACTGACTACTGTGTTGGACGGTGCTTCTGGTAAGATTGCTTTGTTGTTTGCATCAGGTAATTCTTACAATTTTAGTACTAATCTGGTGATACCGTTTGCGGTTACGGAATTGATGTTGTTGGGTGACGGGAAACAGCAAGTGGTATTGTCCATGAAGAGCATTATAAATACCGGTCTTCAGAAACTTTCTTTGAATAATTTAAAGATTACAGGCGAATCAAATGCAACTTTGTTGAGTAATGCGGCAGAAGATAACCTTGATAACCAATTTGCATCGGGTGCAGTGGTAGAGATTAAAAAATGTGAGCTTACAGGAATGAAATATGTATGTAATTGGGATGGTAATAAGGATCGTGATGTTGAAAGAAATGCCTTGTCTTCTTTTGTGGTAAACGATTGTTATATGCACGATATCGTTTCTGTCTTTGAAGAATATCGTTCGGAGACGATGATGTTTACAAATTCTACTTTCTATAAGATGTCGGGACAGGCTATTCATCCGCATACTTATGGTACTGCTCCCAATCCTACAATAACCGTACAATATTGTACATTGGTTGGTTTGGATAAAACTCCGATTCAAGGAACCAATCAAGGTTGTAATATAACGTATGAAAACAACGTTTCTGCTATGATAGATCCGGAACATTCCAATTTGTCCTATAACACAAGTAGTTCGAATGGCGATGGCAATTATGCGGCGAAGAATGACGGCGATGGAAAAGTGGCAACTGGTGGTTTCAAGCACGTTAATTTTAATACCGATTATAAAGTTTCTGATTTGTTTGTAGATGCAGCCAACGGCGACCTTACACTCAAGATTGCTGTTCAAGCAGGTGATCCCCGCTGGTATAAATCAGTAGAATAATCCGTGTTTGCGTATAATAATTATTTAGACTATAAATTTATGAAATTATTTCATACCCTATTATATCCCCTTTTGGGACTATTGTTCCTCTCCTGCTCGGACAACGAGCAGGAGACGGGTGATAATCCTACGCCTACTACCGGTGCGATTACGTTCGGTGTAGACCTGACAGGCTTTACCACCCGTGTCACACAAGACGGTACGTCTTGGACGAATGGGGACAAGATTGGAACATTCGCCTTGGATGCCGATACGTCCGAGCCGGTATTGGACAATGTGAATGTACCTTATGTATGTGCCGAGGACGGTCAGTCGGTAGCATTCACTTCGGAAACTCCGCTTGCTGTGCAGGACGATGGCAAGCCGGTGAAGTTTGTCGCTTACTATCCGTATAATGCCGATATGCAGGACTTTAACTATCCGGTGTCGATAGCCGACCAAAGCAATGGAAGTACCGCTTGCGACTTGCTGTACGGTACTGCATCCGAACCGTATGTGTATGATAAAGAAAGCGATACGAATATTGCGTTGAAATTTACACACCGTCTCTCAAAGGTGGTTTTGAAGTTCATGGATATGGAAAAGAACCCCTTGACGGTAAGTGATGTGAAGATACTGGGCATGCCGGTTTCCGCTGCATTCAATGTGCAGACGGGGGCGTTGACAACAGATGATAATTCCGTAGCCGATATAACTCCTTACGTGAATTCTGCTAACAATTATCGTGAAGCCATCATTCTGCCCGTTGCTTTAAGCGATGCTTACAAGGTTTCGTTTGTTTTGGACGGCAGAACACGCGAATGGGTGTTTGCCGACCTTGATATCAGTCTGCCCAAATTCAATGCCGGTTCGCAATATACGTTCGGAATTTATATCGATCCTACGGAAGATATTATCATAGGCCGTCTGGAAGATGTGGATGCAGGAAACAGCTCCGCTCCGTGGGAAGACGGCAGCAATGAAAACGGTACGGCAGATGGGAAACAACCTGCCGAGTACCACCTCTTTCCTGCCGATAAAGCAACTGATGTTTTTGCCGATACGGAATTGAAAATCTCTTTCGACGGTGTAGCGCCTGAGCTGGGTACAAGCGGATACATCCGCATTTATCGGATGAGCGACCATAAGATGGTGGATGAGATTAATATGGGAGAACGACGTGTGTCCATTGAAGATGGAAAAACTCTTCTGAATACTTGGATGGATATCATAGGCGTGACACCTAAGGGTTCTTCTGTCAGTCGTCGCGTGGTGAACTATTATCCGGTACGGGTGGAAGAAAATGATTTTATCATCAAGCCCCATCAGCAACGTTTGGATTTTGATACGGAGTACTATGTGGTTATTGACCGCGAAGCTATCGGTCAGGAAGATTTTCCGGGCATTTACGGCCGTGCGTGGACTTTCAAGACAAAGCCTGCTCCTCAGATTGACGGTCCGGAATATAATGTACGGATAAGCCATACCGATGCGGCAGCCCATTTCTATACATTGCAGGGAGCTATCGATTTTTGTGCTGTTAATGTAGATCTAAATGCACAGAAAATATTCCGGTTGGATGATGGTATTTATCAGGAAATGATTTATTTGCGCGACCAAAGTAATATTACTATTAAAGGGAATCCGGGAGATAATACAGCGGTTAACGTTCAGTATGATAACTCGAATGATATAAACGGCGGTATCGGCGGTGGTACGAATATCGATCAGTTTGCTCCGGTGGGAACAATTGTACCTTCTTCTGGTGGTCGTTCGGTTGTAATACTTCAAGGTAATTCCGAGCATATTCGTTTTGAGAATCTTACAATAGAGAATGCTTATGGATGGACGTTGGGCAAAAACGGACAAGCCGAAGCGTTGTTTATTGATAATAAGTCGGCCGCTCTTGTCAATTGCCGTATTCTGAGTTTTCAAGATACTTTGCTTCCGGGCGGTGGATATAATTGGTTCTACAAATGCTATATCGCAGGTGCTACGGATTTTATCTGGGGTTCGGGAGAAGTTGTGTTGTTTGAAGACTGCGAACTTCATGCACCTACCGGCACTCGTGCCGTGATGCAGGCTCGTGTCAAAGAAGGTTATTTGGGTTATGTGTTCGACTGTTGCCGTTTTACGGTAGGCGAGGGAGTTACTAAGTCCACATTGATTTATCAGTATGCACCTGACAACCTGACTTTCCTGAACTGTACATTTGCCGATGTGTACGGTCCGAACTTTGTAGGGGAAAATAAACCGTTGGAGCCTGCCGTACCGTCGGTTACTGCCGGTTGCAAGATGTACAACGGTAAGACAGAATCCGGAGACGATTTCTACAATCTTATTCCTGAAGCTGTGAGAACTACGGTACTTAATCTTAGTGAGGCACAGTTTAACGAAAACTTCGGTAGCCGGGAAAAGATTATGAGTTGGAAAGGCAATGATCCCTCTTGGTTTAAGGAGTAAACAAACACAAATATAAATACTTAAAAGTTTTATAACTGATGAATAGATTAATGAAAATGGCGGGCTTCATGCCCGTCATTTTAGGAACACTTTGCGCTTGTCAAAGCGCTTTGACGGAGCGTTATGACATCGCAAACAAGGAAGACCTTTATAAGAATCTTCCCTTTGAGATGCCTGTCGTACAGCATCCCTCTTTCCCCGACTATCAGGTGGATATCCGTGATTTCGGTGCAAAGGCGGACGGTGAGACACTGAACACCGAAGCCATTAACAATGCCATCAGGGCGGTGAGCGAGAAGGGTGGTGGTAAAGTAATCATTCCCGAGGGATTGTGGCTTACGGGGCCTATTGTATTGCAGAGCAATGTCAACCTGCATGCCGAACGAAATGCGCTTGTACTCTTCAGCGATGATGCCGCTTTGTATCCGTTGGTACATACCTCTTTCGAGGGGTTGGACATGCTCCGTTGCCAGTCGCCTATCTCTGCGATGAAAGCAGAGAATATAGCCATTACGGGGCACGGGGTCTTCGATGGTTCGGGCGATAGCTGGCGACCTGTGAAACGTAATAAAATGACGGACGGACAGTGGAAGGCACTGCTCAGGTCGGGTGGTGTGGTAGACGATGCCGGCAAAGTGTGGTATCCCGATGCCGGTGCTTTGAAAGCTTCCGTACTTACCGGCAGCAAAGAGAAAAGAACAGTTTCTGCCGATGAATGGGAAGGAATGAAACGCTGGTTGCGTCCTGTGCTGCTGAGTTTCGTAAAGAGTAAACGCATATTGCTGGAAGGCGTAACGTTCCGCAATTCGCCCAGTTGGTGCCTGCATCCGCTCTCTTGCGAAGACTTGACATTGGATGGCGTCAAGGTGTTCAATCCCTGGTATTCGCAGAATGGAGATGCCCTCGATGTGGAATCGTGTAAGAATGTGGTGGTAGCCAATTGCCTGTTCGATGCGGGTGATGACGCCATTTGTATAAAGTCGGGTAAAGATGCAGACGGCCGTCGACGCGGAGAACCTTGCGAAAATGTGATAGTGAAAGACAACACCGTGTTGCACGGACACGGCGGCTTTGTTGTGGGCAGTGAAATGTCCGGCGGCGTCAGGAATGTGTATGTGGCAGACTGTACATTCATCGGCACCGATGTAGGATTGCGTTTCAAGAGTACGCGCGGTCGTGGCGGGGTGGTGGAAAACATCTACGTGGATAATATCAATATGATAAACATTCCGGGTGATGCGTTGATTGCCGACCTTTATTATGCTGTGAAAGAAGCACCCGGTGCTCCTGTACCTGCTGTAACCGAAGAGACTCCGGCATTCAAAAATATCCATATCTCCAATGTTTCCTGCAAAGGTGCCGGGCGTGCCATGTTCCTGAACGGGCTGCCCGAAATGCCTATCGAGAACTTCTCTGTTAAGAATATGAAAGTAACCAATGCGCAGAAAGGAGCTTTCATAAACAAGGTTACCGGAATAACTCTGGAAAATATCGAAATAGAAACGGCTGATGATGCGTATCTGCAAGTGGAGAATGCCACGGATATAGTCATCGACGGTAAGGCATACGATAAAATCTCGGAAAGGAGATTGCTCACACAGAATTGATTTTCGACATAACTTCGTGTAGGCAAGGCACGGATTGTATGGAACTTGTAAACCGGAAGCGGTTACTTCATACAATCCGTGCCTATTGTATTTTCAGGAGGTGCTCTATTCGCTTTTTTCCCCTTCTATATACAGTTTGGTATTTATCTATAACTCTTTACGGTTATCATACTTATGGAAAGGTCCGTTTCCCACGGGAGAAACAACCGTTTCCCCTAAAGGAAACAAGAATTTCCCTTAAGGGGAACTGGAGTTTCCTTTAAGGGGAACGAGCGTTTCGCTAGTGGAAACGTCCGTTTCGCCTCATGGGAACGGAAGTAACCGCCGGTGTGACGGACCGGCAGGACGTTGTGCCAAAGAATACGGCCGATATCCTTGTCGGATAAAAGCAAAGCGACGAAAAATCTCTTCCTTGCAGATACCGGGAAGAGATTCTTCATCGCTTTACTTCTCTGAATGCTACAGAGTGGGAGTTCTATCGGTTTCTTATAACAGTTTTAGTGTTTTCTTTTGCAGGTCTTTCTCTTGAGAGCTTCCACCTACCAATACATCGAAGGTATTTTGCATGGTACGCATCGTGTTGGTGGTGTTGTCCCACCATTCCAGTTGTTTGGGAGTCAGTTCGAGTTCCACTTTCACTGTCTTTCCTGCCGGGATGCGTACGCGTTTGAAGGCGCGCAGCGTCTTGATAGGACCGTCTGTCTCTCCGCTCTTCTTGAGATATACCTGTACTACTTCCTCGCCGTCGCGGCTGCCGGTATTGGTGACGGGTACGGTGATTTTTGCCGTTTCGCCTACCTTGACAGATGAATCCAGTTTCATTTTACCGTATTTGAATGTGGTGTAACTCAAACCGTATCCGAACGGGAAAAGCGGTTCGCCTTTGAAGAAGCGGTAGGTATGTCCTGCCATGTTGTAGTTTTCGAAGTCGGGCAGTTGCGACAGGTTGCGGTAGAACGTAACCGGCAGGCGTCCGGCCGGGTTGTAGTCGCCGAACAGGACTTCGGCAACGGCCTTACCGCCCGACTGTCCCGGATACCATGCCTGCAGAATGGCTTGGCAGTGTTCCGTTTCGGCTTCCATGGCAATGGGCGAACCCGAACAGTTTACGAAGATAACCTTCTTGCCTGCATCGTGAAGCGCTTTAATCATTTCCCGTTGAACGGCAGGCAGTTCGATGTCCGTGCGGTCGCCTCTCTTGAAGCCGGGCAGGTCAACGCCCATCTCTTCTCCTTCCAGTTGAGGGGATATGCCGCCTGCAAAAATCACGATATCGGCATCTTTCACTTTGGCTACCGAGCGTTGTATGTCGCACTCTTCCTTGAAGCCGATGTCGAAGTTGAGCTGGGCATCGCTGGCAAAGTATTGGAAGCGGATTTCAATGTCATACGATTTGCCGGCCTCTACACGCATGCCGTGTGCTTGCGGACGGCTGCCGTGTTTGTTGGTGAAGCTCTTTACCTCTTTGCCGTCGACGAGCAGCTTTACGGAACCGTAGCAGTAGAAGTCGAACACAACATCGCCGCTCTCCCGGGGAGTGAATACGCTTTGGTAAACGGCAGAGAAATCGGTGAGGTTTACGCCCGGTGCAAAAACAGTGGCTCCGGAAGTACAGAGATGGAACGGAGTGCTTAGCTGTGCCGTGGCTGCGGGTTCGCCCTTGAACTCCGTATTGTTCCAGTAACGGGCGCTGAAGCCGGGGCCGTTTTCGGATTTACACTGGCTGAATACGCTGCGTATCAATTTCCTTTCCACCCATGAACAGCCTTGTTCGTAAATCAGTTTGTCGTCTTTGCCCATGGCCGATCGGATACCGTCCAGAATGGTGATGGTACGTTTGGGAGTACCGTTGTAGTTTCCCCACTGCATCACGGAGTCGTTGGCGTTGGGACCCATTACGGCGATGACTTTCCCGCCGCGTTTGAGGGGAAGGATGCCGTTTTTGTTTTGTAACAGTGTCATGGACTTGCGTGCCATGTCCAGCGACAGTGAATCGTGCTTGTCGGAGCCGACTACGGAATAGGGTGTCTGTGTCCAGTCCACCCGGCTGAGTTCGTCCATCTCGCCCAATTCGAAGCGTGCCTGTAACAGACGTTTTACGGAGCGGTCGATGTCTTTTTCATTGATGAGTCCTCTTTTTACTCCTTCTATCAGCGAACGGTAATTGGAACCGCATTCCAGGTCTGTTCCACTCAGTACGGCGGCAGAAGAGGCGGAAGCGGCATCGGGGTGGGTTTTGTGTCCTTTGGCGTTGTGGAAGTCGCTGATGGCGCTGCAATCGGATACGACAATACCGTCGTATCCCCACTCTTCGCGGAGAATATGCGTCAGCAGGCGGTTGCTGCCGCAGCAAGGTTCACCCTCGAAGCGGTTGTAGGCACACATCACTTCTTTTACCTTACCTTCTTTTACCAGTGCTTCAAAGGGCGGCAGGTAGGTTTCGTACAAATCGCGTGGGCTGATGTTCTCCGCATTGAAGCTGTGGCGGTTCCATTCGGGACCGGAGTGCACGGCGAAGTGCTTGGCGCAAGCGTGTACCTTATCGTATTTCCGGTTTTCGTCCAGGCATTGCAGGCCTTTTACAACATTTACGCCCATAACGCTTGCCAGATAAGGGTCTTCACCGTATGTTTCTATACCCCGTCCCCAGCGAGGGTCGCGGTAGATGTTCACCGTGGGTGTCCAGATGGTCAGCCCTTGATAGCGTTTGTAGCTGCCCTCTTTCGAGTAGACAGCATTCTTGGCGCGTGCTTCGTCGGATACGGCAACGAAAGCTGTATGTAAAGCTTCGGGAGAGAAAGAAGCTGCCATGCCGATGGGTTGCGGAAAAACGGTTGCCAAACCGCTGCGTGCTACTCCGTGCAATGCTTCGTTCCACCAGTTGTAGGGTTTGATACCCAACCGTTCCACGGGCTTTGAGTTGTCCATCATCAAGGATACTTTCTCTTCCAGTGTGAGTTGTTTCACTAAATCTTCTGCACGCTCTGCCGGACTGTAGCTGTTGTCCTTATAGACGGACTGTGCAAGGCTGCTACCCGAAACAATGAGGCAGGTAAGCAAATAGGTTATTTTGTTTCTCATGATTATATGAATATAGTTGTTTTTTCTGTATGCTTTGATAACGTTTTGATATCAACATTTATTTTCTTGTGATACGGAACCAGTCTACATCCGTCCAGCCGCCGTCGTTGGTGCGGATAGCGGGGCGGGTACAAAATGTTCCTACTTTGGCTCCTATCCATTTGCCTTCACGGGCTTGGAAGGTTTCGCCGAGCGGACGGAACTTCTTACCGTCGAGGCTGTAACTGAAGTTGCAGCGTACCAACAGGTCGTCCGTGCCTTTCACTTTACTGCCGTCGGCGCTGAACTTCACTCGCAGGTAGAGGGTAGAGTCTTTTACGGCAACGCTGTCATTTGTTTTTTCGGTGCCGCCTCTGTCTGCTTTCCGGCAGGCAATTTGCGAAAGCACGGTTCCCTGTTCCGTATTCTCCAGTATGAGTCCGGCATAATCCATGCCCATGACTACCAATCCGGTACGCTCGCCTTTGTACTTCGGGTTGGGGCGGAAGGTCAGTTTCATGGTTGCGGTGAAGTTGTCCGACGGGGTTTTCTGCAACAACAGGTTGGGCACATCCCACAAGCTCTTGTAATTATCTGGAACGGGATAGGAGTAAAGACGCACCATACTCCGGTCGCCGGCGTAATATGCCCATTTATCATTGATGTTGGCGTGCCACTGCCATTGCGGAGACAGGGTGTAGCCGTCGAACTCATCGCTTTCTTGCGGGGTACATACGGGGTATGTCTTACCTACATCGGGCTTGCGGTAGGTCAGTACGGGTTCGCCGCATCCGTCTCCGTCTTTATCTGTTCCGATTACAGGCCAGTCGTCAATCCACTTCATGGGTTGCAGATGTACTACACGTCCGTAGGCACCTACATCCTGAAAGTGCATGAACCAGTCTTCACCGGTAGGCGTGTCCACCCAGCCACCCTGATGAGGTCCGTTGACGGGTGAGTTGCCCTGTGCCAGTACGGTACGGTTTTCATAAGGACCATAGATGTTACGGGAGCGAAGCACCACCTGCCAGCCGGTAGCCACGCCGCCGGCAGGGAGGAAAACGTAGTAATAACCGTTGCGCTTGTACAGTTTCGGCCCTTCGCACGTGCCGTGATGTTCGTGTCCGTCGAAGATGATGCGGGAAGGACCGATGACTTGGGTAGCGTCGGCGCTCAACTCGCAGATGGCGATGACGCTTTTCAGCCCGGCGCGGCTGCCGGCGTATGCGTGTGCCAGGTAGACTTTGCCGTCTTCATCCCAAATGGGGCAGGTATCGATAATGCCCTTAATCTCTTTTACAAGTACGGGCTTGCTCCACGGACCTTCTGCCCGGGACGACTTTACCATGAATATGCCTTGGTCCGGGTCTCCCCAGAAAATATAGAATTCGCCGTTATGATGGCGGATACTGGGAGCCCACACACGGTTGCCGTGTTCCGGACGTTCGGGAGTGGTGACCGGAGGAAGGGCGGCGGGTACGGCGGCGCTGATAATAGACCAGTTCACCAAGTCTTTGGAATGGAGAATCTGTAGTCCGGGCAGACAGCCGAAACTGGATGAGGTCAGGTAGAAATCGCCACCCACGCGGCAGACATCAGGGTCGGAGTAGTCTGCATAGAGAACAGGGTTCTTGTAGGTGCCGTTTCCTTGGTCGGCTACCCATACTTCGGAAACATAGTTTGATTGTTGGGCCTGGGCACCGGCCGTCAGTACACCGGCAAGGCAGGCGATAATCCATTGGTTTTTCATCTTTGAGTAATCGTTTTTTATGGTATTCTATTTAACGATTGCAATAATACGCGCTTTCCGTTTTTTAAACGGGTAATATCCGGTCGAAAAGGTAGCCTTTTTAATCGGGATATACTTTCATTTGCATAAAAAGTGAAAAACGAATTCAAATATAAGGATTTTACTCTTTTTATACTTATTATTGCGACATGAACACAAAGAAACCGGCTAACATTGCACTGCCGTTTCATACGGTATGTTTGTTAATTTATTAAATGTAATTTTATGTACTATTTAAAACAATCTTTACTTTTAAGGTTCTTTGTGGGAGGATGCGTATTCCTTCTGTTGCAGGCTTGTGCCGTTCGGAAACATGCGCTTTTATCTTCGGATAATGGTGACGGTACGTATACCAATCCGGTGATTAACGCTGATTATCCCGATCCGGATATCATTCGTGTGGGGAAGGATTATTATATGGTCAGTTCCTCTTTTGTAGGGATGCCGGGAATTCCTATTTGCCATTCGACGGATTTGATTAACTGGGAAATCATCGGACATGCGTACGACAGCATTACTTTTCGTCCGCAATACCGGATGGAGAACGAAAAGACGGCTTACAGCCGTTTGTGTTGGGCGCCTACTATCAGATATTACGAAGGTACTTATTACATAGGTGTCAATATAGCCGATGATGGTTTTATCATGTTCAAAAGTTCAAAGCCGGAAGGACCTTACACGATGCATAAGTTCGACAAACGTTTGTACGATCCCGGCTTTTTTATTGATGATGACGGTAAGAAATACGTTACGCACGGGAAAGGGAAAATCTATCTGACCCGGCTGAAAGATGATGCGACCGGCGTACTCGATCCTGCGGATAGGGGAAAACTCATTATCACCGCTCCCGAAGGGTACGGACATTTGTTTGAGGGTTGTCATACCTATAAACGGAACGGTTGGTATTATGTATTCAATCCCGCATTGGGATATGACGGAGTGCAGATGATTAGCCGTTCGCGAAATCTTTACGGACCTTATGAAACAAGGGTGTTGATTGATGATGACATTAATTATGCGGATGCAGGTGTACATCAGGGCGGTTATGTGGAAACAGCCGAAGGAGAATCTTGGGCATATACCTTCCAAGACCGTGATTATATGGGAAGATGTCTGATGATGTATCCCATGGAATGGGAGAATGATTGGCCGGTGGTAGGACCGGAGAACAGACTGGGAAAAGGAGTTGTTACGTATCGGAAACCGGCTATCAAGGGTAAGCATAAGATGAAATATCCGCAACATTCCGATTCGTTTGAGGATACGGAACTGGCACATATATGGGAGTTCAACCACGTACCACATAAAGAGAACTGGAGTTTGAAGGACCGTCCCGGATATTTCAGAATCTATGCCGGATATGCCCGCGGTTTCTATTGGGCGCGTAACTCGTTGACACAGAAAGTTACGGGACCGTATAGCACGGGAACGGTTTTGCTGGAGACAGCAGGCTTGTGGGAAGGAGATTTTGCAGGCAACGGCATCATGGGACGAATGATGTATCAGTTTGGTGTCCGAAAGAAAAACGGGGTGCTTTGGCTGGAGATGCGCCAATCCTATCGCGATGCGGGAGAGGAAGTCGTAGATAGCCTCGAATTGGGAGATATTTCGAAGATTTATTTGCGGACGGAAACGACCAAGGAGGGCGCCACGCGTTTTCATTATAGTTTGGATGGACGTAAATACCATCGTTTCGGACCGGAGGGAGTATCTAATTTTTGGGGATTCTTAGGTATACGCCATGCACTTTGCTGCTATAACGTAGTAAAAGGTAATCCTTGTGGTTATGCTGATTTTGACTATTTTGAATTGGAAAGTACGCATCGGGGTAATCATTATGACGCGTTTGCCGGAGTTGATTTTTCACAGTATGACGATCGTGAGGGTATGAAGCTGGTTCGTCCTATTACCAAGCGTCCTATGCAGTTTGTTACGGAAATTGAAAATGGGAATTGGCTTGTATTTAATAATCTGACTTTCAAGAAGCGACCGAATAAAGTCGTGTTGGAGGTGAAAGCTGCAAACCGGAATGCCGTACTTGAAATCAGGAGAAATTCCTTGCAAGGAGAATTGATTGCTTCTTGTCCGATTCGGTCAACCGGTAATGAGTGGGGTAAACAGGCATTTGAGGTACGGAAGTTGAAAAAGAAAGAGAAACTTTATTTCGTATTTTGGAATGCTGATAAAGATTTGGCTATCAGGAGTTTTATGTTTGAGTAAAACCGGTTTATGGAGGAGGTGGTATCTTGAGCATCTCTTTCACTGAAATATAAGGAATGTGTTCAAATGATTTTAATGCTTTTGGGCAATATTACCTGCTTTTTCAGGCACGGAATTACATGGATTTTAAGGCTTTTGTAAACCGAGGCCGTGCAATCCATGTAATTCCGTGCCTGAAGATTCATTATAATGTGAATACTCACATTATGATGACAGCCTTAAAATAATTACAGGTTTTTAGCTTTGGGAGGTATCCTTTTTCTCTTTATATTCCGAAGGTGTGACCTCCATAACCTTTTTAAAGCATTTGCTGAAGTACTTCGGATCGCTGAATCCGGTCATATAAGCAATTTGCGAGAAGTTATACTCTCCGCTGTCTATCAGTTGTACGGCGCGTTTGATGCGGATTTCGCGTATGAAATCCACGGGAGTAAGCCCGATAATCGATTTCAACTTCCGATAAAAGATAGTACGGCTCATCATCAGATGCTCGGCGAATGCGTCGATAGTCAGCTCCGAGTTGTCCATTTGCTGTTCCATAAACTCCATAACCTTTTGCATGAATTGTTCGTCAAAAGGAGTTATCTGAGGTTGTGAAGGGGTGAGGTTGCCGGAGATAATGGCGTTCTTGCTTTCAGTGAGTTGCGCCATGTACATTTCCTGCAACGATTTGCGTTGGCGGAGGAGCGTGACGATACGGGTTTTCAAGTAAGTGGCGCTGAAAGGCTTGGTTATATAGTCATCTATTCCCTGCTCCAGTCCTGCTATGCGATCGTCCAAAGATGCCTTTGCCGATAGTATGATGATGGGAATGTGGCAAATGGAATTGTTTTCTTTGATGTGCTTCACCATTTCCAATCCATCCATGACGGGCATCATGACATCGCTGATGATTAAGTCCGGGAGATTGTCTATGGCAGATTGCAATCCTTCTTCTCCGTTGGAAGCCGTGACAACGGTGTAGTCTCCCGACAGGCTGTTCCTTAGGAAAGTCCGCAGTTCTTTGTTGTCCTCTACCACCAGAATGGAGTGGCAGTCGGTGGTATTATTGTCATAAGTCTCTTTTGCATCTGTTCCTTTTGTATCTTCATCGGTGGCAGTCGGAGAGGATGACTGAGTATCGTTCAATATGAATTCCGCTTGTGTATCTTTCTCGAAAGCTTGCTTTTGCAGAGGCAGGGTTACGGTAAAACGGCTGCCCACACCGGGCTGGCTGTCTACTTTGATGCTACCGTGGTGAATCTCTACCATCTCTTTTACCAGTGATAGTCCGATACCCGATGAGGGCTGGAGAATATTCTCCTTTACCAGTGTTTCAAAACGCTGGAAAAGGGTACGCAATTTTTCCGTTGCGATTCCGATTCCTTCGTCCGCCACTTCGATGTCTATCGTGTCTTTATGTGGCGTAACTTTGACTGTGATAGCTTTGCCGTTGGGAGTATATTTGAATGCGTTGGAAAGCAGGTTAAAGAATATCTTTTCGAATTTGTCCCGGTCTATCCAACCGAAAACGGATTTGGTCGCAGATTGCATCCGGTAGTCAATTTCCTTTTCTTTGGCTATCAGCAGGAAGCTGTCCATCACTTTCTGCAAGAGTGGAATAAGGTCTGTGTTTTCCACTAGCAGCTTCATCTTCTGATTTTGTATTTTGCGGAAATCCAGTATCTGGTTCATTAGTCGGAGCATCCGTTCTGTATTCCTGCGTACAAGGGTTAGGTGCTCTCGGGCAGTGGGAGACAGAGGTTCGTTCTCAAGGACTTCTGCAACCGGACTGCCTATCAGAGTCAACGGAGTACGCAGTTCGTGGGAAATATCGGTGAAGAAACGTAGCTTGACATTTGCGAGTTGTTGTTCCATGTCTACTTGGTGGCGCAGACGGTAAATATAGAACAGAACATATACAATGGTGGCGGTGAATAAGATAAACAGGATGAAATAGAGTAGCCATGCCCAATAGGTTTCCCAAAATGTCGGGAGTACATGGATGGATAGCGTACGTATGTTGTCGGTCCATACTCCGTCGCTGTTGGTCGATTTGATTTGTAATTGGTATTGTCCTGCAGGCAGATTGATATAGCTGGCGGAACGGTTGTTGTCGACTTCATTCCATTCGTCTTCCAATCCTTGTAGGCGATAGGCATAAAGTATATTGTCGGGGTTTACGTAATCGAGTGCGGCAAATTGGAAAGTAACGTTCCGCTGGGATGCTTTCAGTTCCAGTTCTTTCAGATTGTCGATTGGATGGTCTGCCGGATGCCCTTGTATTTTAAATCCGGTAAATACGATAGGAGGTACATAGGTGCTTTTTCGCATCTTATCGGGAGAAATTTCCAAAAAACCTTTGTCTGTACCCAATACGATTTGTTTGCGGGCGTTAATGACAGGGAGAGCTTCTGAGAAGTTGAACTGTTGCTGATAGGTGGAGCCGAGCGTGTAGTTTTCAAAAGTCTCGTTGCCGGGATTAAATCTGGACAAGGCTATTTCGGAAACTATCCAAAGGTGATTGTGGGTGTCTTCCGTCATTGAGAGGGTCAGGTCGGAGGCTAATCCGTTGCTTTGGTCGTAGTTCTTGAAGCGTATTTGTTCGCTGAGCAATTGACCGGAGATAATTTTACTGATACCGCCGGTGAAACTTATAACGTATGTCGTCTTTCGTTTGTCTGTATAGATGTGCGTAATGTCGTTGGTGGAAAGACTGTTTTTATCGCCCGGCTGATGGCAGTTTCTGTAGAACTTTACCTCTTCGGGCAATTCAAACTTATTGGAGAAAGTGAGCAGTCCGTTCGTGGTACCTACCATAAGTACGCCGCCGGGAGCTTCGGTGATGTTACGCACTTTCATTCCATAATCCGTGGGATAGTTTTTCAGTTCATTGTTGCTATGGATGAATATGGGTGTTTGGTCATTTCGCCGGATCAGCAGGTTTAGTCCGCCACCATAACAACCTATCCAGATACGGTTGTGGCTATCCTGAAAAATGGAGTATATGCTGTTGTCACTTATACTGTAAGGATTATTCGGTTGGTGCTTAAAGCAGGTGACGGAATATCGATTTATTCCTTTGGGAGTCAGTTGGAATAATCCGGCGCCTTTCGTACCCAGCCAGATGTTCTTTTCTTTGTCTTCCATGATGGCGTATACGCCGTTGTAGAACAGTTGTTTCTCTTTGACAATATTTCCCTGTGGCGAAAGGTAGCCTTCCAAACTTCCGTCGGGAGCATATATCTGGATGTAACTTGCTTTGGATGCGCTCCATAAGCGATTATTGCTATCTCGCAGGAAGGCACGTGTTTCTGCTTCGTAATCGGTTTGGTAGAATTGAAAACTTTGAGGGAAAAAACTTATCCGGTCTATTCCACGTGCAGTGGCAAGCCAACAGTTTCCTTGTGTGTCGAGAGTGTAAAAGCGTACCAACGGACTGAATATGGATTTAGGATTGTCAGTGTCGGTAAGCAGCGGTTTGAGTTTTTTTTCTTTCCGGTCGTAATAAGAAAGGTTACCGTTGGTGGGTAATACCCATAGGTTACCGGTTTTGTCTTCGAATATCAGTTTACGGCTGTTGCGCCCGTGCCTGATAACTTCATTCTGGGGAGTAAACAGGTGCTCTTTTTCATCACTGCCAGGTAAGATACGGATGATGCCGGAGCTTTGGGAGAATACCCAAATATTTTGTTGCTTGTCTTGATAGACCTGTTCCACATAATTGGAAGGTTGAGTGGATGTACGAATATCGATTTGGCGGAATGTATTGTCGGGAGTGGAATACAGTATCAGACCATTGTCCGTACCTAATGCCAGCGTTTCTGTTCCTATTACAGTAACATTGGTTATTCTATTGTGAGGACAAGGGATATTGATAAACTTCAGCTTTTGAGTTTGAAAATTGTATTGCGCCAGCTTACCCTTGTCGGCAATCAGATATATATTCTCCTTTATTTGTGTGATATATTGAAATGGAAAGTCTGTGTCTACCCTTTTGTTTCCAACAATGGTGACGCCTTTGTTGGTCAATATCCATTCGTCTTCATCGGAGTCCTGATAAACGGTATAGATACGGTCTCCTTTCAGATTCTTGGTGAATGTGGAGTACAGTGTGATACCTTCTCCGCGTTTGCATAATTGTTCATCGGCTCTATATGTGTATCCGTTTTTGCAGATAATCCACGCTATGCCTTTCTTCAATGACAATATGCGTGAGACATAGTTAGAGTGCTTGGTTGTAATTTCAAGAGGTTGCAATACATCGATGAATTTTTCCGTTTCCACATCGAACAGACAGGCTTGTCCGTCGTAGGTAGGACACCAGATATCTCCGTATTTGCTTTCGGAGATTGTTCCCATACGGTTACTGCCGAAAGCGTAACGGTCTTCCTGAGAAGTCTTATAGGTCTTGAATGTGTATCCGTCATATTTACTCAGTCCGTTCCAAGTGCTGAACCAGATGAAGCCTTTTTGGTCTTGAAGCATTCCCATTACATTTCCTTGGGCGAGACCGTCATTGACAGAAAAGTGCTTGACCTGACAAACCGGTTGGGCAATGATGAATACGGTTATTGATAGCAAAAGAATAAGAACATCGAGTCGTTTCATTGTATTTACTTTAAAGCTATAGCAAAAATAAGTAAATACCTTCAATTAGGAAATAAGGAGAGGTAATATGAACGGAAAATACACCATTTTGCCTGTTTTTTACTCCAATGAAGTAAATATAGGAAGTATGGGAAGCGAAATCTTACGTCATACTGTCATTCAGAGACGTGTAGCGGTAAGCTTATATAGGGGAGGGAGGCTTTTCATTGCTACGAGTCTCTGAATGATGGGATATATTTTTTTATCTTTTAATCAGCGGTTAAACCAAAATCTCTTATCAGCGGTATGTCTTTTTCGTCTATCCCCAACTTGATAAGCATCTCCTTGTCTTTGTCGAACATCTCAAGAAAAGTCTCCCGGTTACCGCTTTCCGAGGTAGCTTTTCCGTACAGTTCGGCAGCCTTTTCCATATTTCCCAATAGCAATGCTGCGTGTCCGGCATTGAGGTAATCTGTGGAAAGCGGTTTCAAGGCAAGTATCTTGTTGTAATACCGCATGGCCTGTTCAAATTTTCCGCTGACAAACGAGCACCAGCCTATGGCACGCCATGCCTTGATACAGTCGTTCTCCATGAAATCCAGCTTAAAGAAATACTGCAAGGCTTCTTCGTAGCGTTCCTGCTCTGCCAGGCAACTGCCGATAAGGAATGGCAGGTTTCTGTTTTCCGGTTGCATGGCTTCCGCTTTTCTGTAATATTCCAATGCCGTTGCAAAGTCCCGCAATTGGCGGTGGCAGGTGGCGAGGTGGCGGATAGTCCATACATGGTCGGGTTTCAGCACATCGGCTTTCCTATAAGCCTCGATAGCTTCTTTGTAACGTTTCTCTTTTTGCAGGCAATAGCCGGTCTTTTGGAAGATTTCCGCATCGGCATGGTTCATATCCGTTATTTCTTTATAGATGCTTAAGGCTTCTGCGGGATGCTCTTTGCGGAAATGGAAGTCGGCTATGGTTGCCAATAGTTCGGGCTTGCATAAAATATCTTTCAGTGCCGGTATGCGGTGCAGGGCTATTTCTTCCTTGAAAATATCACGGTACTCATGGCGGCGCTGGCTTAACTTGAAGAACCGGTATAAATCGTGGATATACTGGTTGCTGATAACGTCCGGCCGCAAGGCATACTGTCTCAGGCTGGACGATTTGCTTTCGTCCATCAGTTCATTCAAATCCTGTGATGTCATTTGGCTGAGCATCATATTACGCTGCGCTTGCGGTATATGTGCCATGGTAAAGCATAATGAATACTTGTCGCTGTTGCAGAAGAAGCCCGATTGCAGTATCAGTGACAGGACGGCGTTTTCTCCGGTAGGCTTCAGTCCGAACTCCCGTATGATGCTGGAATGCTGCATGTCGAACGGATAGAACCAGTTATGCGGATTTTGAAAGAACGGGTAACTCTTGAGCTGGGCAAACGTACTCATATATACATCGGCTCCTTCCAGTTGAAGTTCGTTCATCTCGCGTATCTTGTTGCCCAGGCCCGATTCCTCGAATGCTTTCTCCCAGTCCGGATTGCGGTCGTCTTCATCAATGTTTTCTTCGAAGCCGTACTTCATGTTGCGCATGATGGTGACGTTCTTCATCATTTCCGGAATGATTTCTTCACGCATCTTCTTGTCTATCTTCTCTGTTTCACGGCTGCGGAGTAGCTGGATGTAAACTCGGTTCAACTGTTTGCCGAAGCTGCCGTCCTCATCGAGAAGCGATAACTTTGCCATCAGCTCCGGGTATAGCCGCAAGCGGCTGGAGTGTATGTGCAGTATGATGGCGATAATCACCAGGGCGCGCTGGCTGACTTGTGTGTCGGCGTGTGTTGCGGCATCCAGTAACCATGAGAATTTCCGCGGATCGAAACATTCCATCAGGCTGAGCAGGATGGCTCCGGTGAACAGACACAAGTCATTTACCGGCAACAATTCGGACTCCAGATACAGCCTGGCTTCCTGTTCTTCTTCTGCCGTCCAGCCACTGTTGCCCCATGTAGTGAGGAACAGATATTGGGCAGTGCCTTCATGGCGTTGCAGGGCACTGTCCAGACTTTGTTTGTTGTCCGGCATAAGCTGGCAAACCGCCATATCGTCAGGAAAAGATTCCAGAACTTTCAGCCAGGAAGACATGCCGTAACCGGCTACCATATTCTTTTTGTTCTTGTGCAGGGAGTGGTAATAACGGGTGGAAACCTCATCGAGCAGGCTGATGCGGATCTGTTCGGCAAGCTCCCAGGTTTCTGCCAGAAGTTGCCGGTATAGTTTCTGCCGTTCCGGATCGTTTACGCCCTGACGCATGTACTGTAACATGTATTGGTAGGACACCTTAGCCTGCTCCAGACGGTTGCGGAGCGTCCAGTCGTTGCAGTTCCATAAAAAGGCTTCCAGTTGTACTTGAGCCTCTTTCAGACGTTTCTGTTCCAGTAGATTGACTATATGCTGATATTGCTCTTGTATGGCTTGCTCGTTCATAAGATTGTATTCATTAAGTGATTATACTCTACAAATGTACAAAAAGAATGCCAGAATGTTTTCATAAATCAGAAACGCACCTGCAATTGTGCCTGCAGCAGGTTGGAGTTTTCCCCTTTGTGGGGATCGCAATAGGTGTATTGCGCCTGCAAGCGGCATTTGGGATAGAACCACCATTGCACGCCGGCCACATAGTTGCTCTGTTTGTAATCCTGCGCTTTGTCTTTGTTGAAATAATCATAGGATGCTACAATGTCGAATTTGGGAAGCACATGTACGGATGCGGTTGCATAGTATCCGTCGCTTTTTACATGTCCGTCTTTGCCGGCAAGGTATTCGGTACGCAGGCTGACAGGCTTTGTCTGTATGGTGGCGCCTGCCGACCAGCGGTTGCGTGTGTAGCTGTCGCCTATCGCTATATCCGGATTGACGGAAGAGGCGGCTACGGCACAGCCTTTGCCCTTGACGAATGAGCCGCCCACCGACAGCCAGTCGAGCGGATGAACCATCAGGCTGCCTACTATGTCTTTTTGATTGTTCTTGTCTTTCAGATTAATGCCTTGCCCGTTCATGACGGCAAGGTTATAACTCAGCTTTTTCTTGAAAAGGTCGCCGTAGATAAGGATACCCATGTCACGGCCGCTGTTCGAGCCGTAGAGTGGATCGCTGCCGTTGATACCTGCCAGATAGTTGACCGCCTGTGAATAACAGTTTATCAGTTCGACAAAACAGGGAGACATCGGATTCTCAATGGTGTACATTGTTTTGAACTGTCCGATGCGGGCAGTGAGTTGGGGCAGGAACCGGTATTCCGTATAAGCTTCCAGTATCTTTCCGGTATTGGCGAAGCTGTACATGAAGTCTGTCTCTTAT
>ENA-OYXL01000064-OYXL01000064.1-human-gut-metagenome-genome-assembly--contig:-NODE-64-length-41667-cov-8.894069_pt1 | contig 41667 bp, 76 predicted proteins | sample MGYA00244845_ERZ653422 | MGnify/ENA primary metagenome ERZ653422 (study PRJEB26926, sample SAMN06164903) | human gut metagenome | biome: ENVO:00009003; feature: ENVO:2100002; material: ENVO:00002003... | reverse complement strand
CTACACTTATGCGATCGTCGGCAGCGTCAGATGTGTATAAGAGACAGCATTAGAACACATAAATAGAAGTACAGAACTAAATCATTTTAAATACTATGAAAGAAGGAAAGAAAAATGATTTTCAAGATGGTAAGTTAAGATGGGATTTACTACCATTAGAAGAAATTGAAGACATAGTAAAGCTTTATACAGCTGGTTCTATTAAGTATGGTGATAACAACTGGCAGGGCTTAGAAAATGGTTATCAGCGTTATAAAGCGGCTATGTTAAGACACTTACTTGAGTATGAGAAGGGAAATAAGATTGATGAAGAAACTAAAGTAAATCATTTGGCTGCTGTAGCTTGGAATGCAATAGCTATGCTTTACTTAGATAAGCATGGAAAGGGAAAAGTAAATGACAATAAATGATCCAGAATTGGCAAGAATAATAAAGAATAAACTGCCTATAGATATAAATGGTAAACAGTTTATAGTAGAATCATCCAAAGGAGGTAAATGTGATGGTTGCTACTTTCAAAGTCAATTAACTTGCCCAGTTAAAGCAGTTACTTACTGTACTTCTAATGGCGGTAATATACTTAAAATAAAGCAATAAAATAAGAACCTATGACTATACTTTACGTTATAGTATTAAACTAAGTTAAAGAATATGAACGAAGATAAAGTATTAGAAACAGTTTTAGAGAAACTTAATTATACCTTCTTAAAGGATGCGTTGGTGAAGCCTTTAGATCCTATTATGGTTACTAAGGAAATTACAGAGCAAATTCCTACAGGAGAGAAGGATGAAGAAGGATATAACAAGTACGAAACAAAGACAGAAACAAAGGAAGTAGAATCTGAATGGGCTACTGGTATTGTTTTAGCTTTACCTTCCTCATACAAAGAGGAAGAGTTGACTATCGGAGATAAAGTAGTATATAATAAGAAATTTGCTAAAGACTTCGATTTGTTCAAGAATAGTCAATTAGTCAAAACCTATGACGTAATAGCAATTTGTAGATAATAAATATTTATACACATCATTGTGAATAAACCCTGGCTTCGGCTGGGGTTTTTCTTTATATATACTTTAAATGTTAACAAATGTTAAAAAGTATTAACAATTTTTTAACATAACCGTTTTAGTGATATGGAAGAAAAACAATGGTTATTAGCAATATTAATAGGTGTATTTGTATTGTGGGCCTGTAAAAAGTTAGAAAGATGAAAAATTTAAAAGTAGTAAAAGAAGACGGATTCTTTAAGAAAGGGGATATTCTTACATACGATGAAGAACTTGATGCATATACTCTTGATATTACAAGTGGTGATAAGTTCAGATCGGCTATGTTAGATCCTATAACAGCAGACGAATTAGTTGAAAAAGAAATTATGGTCAAGGTATCTTCTTCTAAAGAAATCGAAGAAACTATTAACTTCTTAAATGAGAAGATTGAAGAGTATAAACAGAATCTTAAGGACACACAAGATAAGTTTGAAAAAGGAGAAATGCAACCTTGTGTTAAGGTAGAGGCTGAGACTGTACTTTATAATTTGATTAAATTCGCAGATAACGTTAAAGCTAGATTAGAAAATGAATAAATTGGTTAAGGGAGTCTCTAAAACCGATTTATACAATGAATTTCTAAGAAGCCTTAATGGTATCCTTAAACTTACTGATAGGGAGTTAGAACTATTATCTACATTTATACAAATAGATATAAATACTCCTAAACTCCCCAATATCAGTAAGAATGTAATTAGTACTGAGAATAGAAAGTATATCAGAAAAACCCTTGGTATTACTCCAGATAACTTAAGTAGATATATTACTAAATTTAAGAATTCTGGTATACTTGTAAAAGGTAAAATTGAGGATGAAGTAATAGTTAATAAGGCTTTAATACCAGAAGTAATCGGTGATAGAGTACAAATAACTATAATTTTAAGATTGAACAAAGATGAAAATACAATCAACAATGCTTGAGCCTGGATCTATTGTAGTTTGGAAAGATTATAGCTTACTTAAGAAGATTTGGTATAATATCTCAAGAAAGAATCTTCCTTATAATAAATTTACTCTTATTACTCAAAAAACAGAACTCTTAAGTATTAATGGTAATTTTGATAATGATACTGCTATATACGAACCTATACGTAAGTATAGTAAGTTAGAAGCAAATAAATTAGCCGTTATAGCAGGTAGTTTACGTTATTCTAATAACTGGCTAGATATAGCTGACATTATTAATGTAATTAGACCAAATACTATAAGTAGCTCTATTACTTTAGATGAATGTAAGTATTACAGGAAAATAAATTTCAATGAAAAATCAACCAAGTATATATACTAAGTTAAGTAATAGATATAATCTACCGTATCATGTTATTGAGGTAATATGCAATAGCCCATTTAGATTTGCTAATGAAGCTATTACAAATATGGAAGATAAAGCTATCAGATTCACATATTTAGGTAAAATTAAGTTAAAGAAGCAGTATGAAAAGAAAAATTGACAAATACGATCCTGTAGTTTATCCTAGATTACTTTGGGTTGCTACTGAAATTACAGATCTAGATAAGATGTTTGTATTCTGTAATATAAATGATTTTACTAAAGAGAATCCAGATACCTATAAAAATCTAGTAGAAGATTATGAAACAGGATGTACTAGTGCTATGACAATACCAGTAATACACAAGAATTCAGGAAGATCTGGTGTATTAGTACTTATTTTTGATCTAGATAGTGATGATTTATCAAATACTATACCTCATGAGGCAACACATGTTACAGATTATATATTCGATAGTCTTGGACTATCAGCAGATGTTTTCAGCAGAAATGAATGCTATGCTTATTTACTTGGTTGGGCAGCAAGTTGTATCAGTAGTAGCGTAATTAGATTTAATAAATAATGACAAAGAAAGAAAGTATAGCAATGTGGAATATAGAAAAAAGTAATACTGACAGTTCTATATTACCAAAGAAAATGAAGAAGCTATTTGATAAAGTAGAAGGACTGATACTATCTGGAGAACTTATGTATGATCAGTTTAGTGGAGATATGTTAGATGCTGTAACAGATATGATTATAGATAATACTAACAAAGGAGCTACACTTGATAGAGCAGATCAGATAGACTACTTATGTGATAAATTATATGAAAAATATACGCAGCAATATAACAACTCAGAGTCTGGAAAAGGAGATAGCGTAGTTTCAGAAGATACTACAAAAGTACAAGACTAATCCTGATTATGTAAATCCTAATATACCAAAGTAGTTGGCTGAAAGTATATTATATAGACTGAGTAAAGAATATTATTTAGGTTATAGAATTGATTAAAAATTAGACATTATGAATAAATATATTATTTCTAAAAGAAATACTCTAGTAAAACTAGATACTGATAAATTAGACGTAGATCATATAGATCATAGCTATGATATAGATCGTATATGGTTTATTGAAGAAGACGGCATTATTGTAAGAGAAGGTGAAGAATATGAAGTAAAAAAAGGTGATGTTGTTTTACTCATGTATCGTATTGGAGGCGGAGGAAAAGGAGAAATCGTTATTATTAATAATAACGATTTGAGCAATTATTACGAACGTAAGAAGGAGTATCTTGAAAAAGAGAGAAACAGAAATAGTGAGAAAAAAATATGTGATAGTTGTGAACCAGCTTGTGAAGGCGTCGGATAATTACTAAAATATGGATAAATTATTAATAGATAAATATGGAAACAAGTTTCTATATGATATAGAAACTAATTCTCTTAAGATTACTCCTGATGACTTTGATATCAGATGCGCATTCTTTGCTGAATAGCCAGGTCAAGTAGTTACTGATACTGAAGTAGTAGACTACAATAAAGGAGATTTAATTCTACACTTTGTTAACTGGAATGGTACAGGTTATGATAGTAAAGTAGTAGTATGCACTGATTTAGTAGCTAAAGACGATATTAGCAGATGGTTTAAAAGCTTAACTAAGAAAATAGAAGTTAATGAAACTATTTGATATAATTGGAGGAAAAGTAGTTATTCATTCTGATGCTTTAGGTATTCCGTGCTTTAAAAGAGTATGGGATACTGATAAGCCAGATAAAGAACATGCTACAAAAGTAATCAGTTACATTGTACTTATGAATAAATGGAATAGTCCTTATGTTCAAAGTATGGAAGCTGATACTAGGGAATCCAAATTAAAAAAGGAAATATTTGGTGATGAAAACTACCAACTTACTGCTGAAGAAACTAGCTGTGAGAACGACTATAAGGCATTCTGCTATACTCGTACGTTGGAGATGCTTGATAATATGAGACTTAAGCTAGACAGTATTAGCAAGTATTATAAGGAATCCCTTGACGATACTTTAGATGAAAAGAAAATTAAAGACTTATTAGCAGGTATGACATCAGTAGGCAATGTACTTAAAAGTATTGATACTTTAGAGAATATGGTTAAGTCTGAAGAAGTAGCTATGGGTAAAGTTAAAGGTGATGCTAAGGTTAATCCTTATGAGTTGGTGAAATAATACATTAATTTATAACCTAAATTAAACAATACGTTTTAAGAATAAACTAAGCAAATTATGAAAACAAAATTGATTATTACGTTTGATTTGACTAAAGATGGTGCAGACTTCTGGGAACAAGTTAAAGAAGTAGACGCTGTATTATGTAAGGTAGTCGTTAAGAAGCCTTGGTATAAGAGACTATTTAGTTGGTTCTAAATACACTTGCCATACGTAGAGGCAATTAAAATATATCTACGTGCACTGCCCTATGGTGTAATGGTTAGCACAGGAGGCTCTAACCCTCTTAGTCTGCGTTCGAGTCGTAGTGGGGCTACCAATTAAAATACCAGTCCTTTGAAACTATAATAGCAGAAGGAAACTTGTTGGATAGGTAGTTATCGTGAACAGGTAGTCTGGGGTAAACATCAGCCCAGGTAAGGAGTACTAAATATAAGGCGTATAAACCTCAGCTTAAGAAACTGAGTTGCAGTCACTGGAAATCTCCTTATAAGTAGTTTATCAGAAAAACTGTAATGTAGTATATTCAAACTACACGTTAAATATTAAAGGATTTGGGCGCAGAAGTGCGATCCGTACTGATAAACTACTTAAAAAATATTGAAACTTTTGAGGAGCAACGTAACTTCCTAAGTCACTTACTATCTGATCAATAGTAAACACAGCTAATGAAGGACTGGATCGTAAGCCAGCGTGTTAAACAGGTGTCACGTATAAACCTGTGTACTGCGGATTGGTGAAAAGGTATCATTGGTGGCTCATAACCATCGGTTCCCGTTCGAGTCGTGGGTCCGCAACATCATGTTTTTAATATTTAAAAATTAATAGGTTGGGAAGGGGTTCGTTGTGAAACGCGCCCCTTTTTTTAAAACAAATATGGTAGACTTTAATAAAAAGATAGTAAATAGTAATAAATTTCGTTAGGCTTCAATATAGTTCCTAAATACAGGACAATACTGTTAGTATCCAGAAGGAACCACAGAATTTTACAAATTCTGGGATGAAGAAAGAGATAGATGTATTAATGGTTATACTGCTGATGATGGAGATTTTATCAGTGGATATAACTATTTTTATTTAAACTATTGTCCTATATCTAGAATAGTTAATCATATTACTACTGATAAGTTAGGTAATACAGTAGTAAAACGTGTAAATGAAGTTAGCTTTCCTGATTTCTGGGATTATGACTATTACTACTTTAATGCGGTTCAAGAAGCAGAAGAAGTAGGTAAACATCTGTGCTTATTAAAGTCACGTAGAAAGGGATTTGAACAGCCTTATTCTGAACCAGTGCTAACTCCTACTGGGTTTGTCCCTATGGGGTCTTTGAAGGTAGGTGATTTAGTAATGAATCCATCAGGTGACTCGTGTAAAGTAATAGAGGTTATAGAGCAAGGAGAACAAGATGTATGGGAAGTAGAATTACAAGATGGTAGAAAGGTTAGATGTGGTGAAAATCATTTATGGTCTACTATCAATTCTACTAGAGGCAAATTACACATTATGACTACTAAAGAGTATTCTAAAAGAAAACTATAGCAAGGTAGTCCTGGCAAATATTTTTATCCGTATAAACTTCCCACTAATAATCCTTTACACTTTAATCAGACTACTCCAAAAGTAGACCCGTATGTAATGGGAGTGCTATTAGGAGATGGGTATATATGTGGATCATAGATTATGTTCTCTACTGAGGATGATTTTATAGTTGAGGAAATGCAAAAGTTGCTTCCTAATTATATTATTAAACCAACAGTAGATCCGTTTAAATATGTTATTCTAACGAAAGCAAAAACGCACGAGTTAGGTAGAACTCTAAAGTAGTATGGAGTTAGAGTGAAGGCTTAGAATAAATTCATACCGGATGATTATAAATACGCCGAAGTAAAAGATAGATTTGCTCTACTTCAAGGACTAATGGATACAGATGGTTCCAGTTCTTCTAACGGAGCTTGTACTTTTGTAAGTACATCTGAAAAATTAATTGATGACGTGGTGTGGTTATGTAGAAGCCTCGGTATACGTTGTAAGAAATCAAATAAGATTGAGGGGAGAACCGATGTTGATTTTGGTAACGGACACTATTCTAATACTCTACCTCACTGGTGTATAACTATAACCACGCAAGAGCCCATATTTCGTTTAGACAGAAAACTAGTTAATATACGAGATAATAGAAGATACAATTATAATGCTATAGGTATAAAGTCAATCCGTAATCTGGGATATAAAGAGCAACAACGATGCATTCGAGTGGATCATGATAATATGATGTATATTACTAGAGATTTTGTAGTTACGCATAACAGTTATAAAGGGGGAGCTATGGCTTGCCGAAACTATTACTTAATTCCTAATAGTAAAACATTTATATATGCATCAAATAAGTAGTATTTGACTGATGATGGTATTCTTACTAAAGCATGGGATTATATGGACTTTATAGATAAAAATACAGCTTGGGGTAAGAAGAGATCTGTTAATACTTAGATGCGTAGACGTGCGGGGTTCTACACTAAAGATGATTACGGTAATGTAATAGAAATGGGTTATAAATCAGAGATTATTGGTGTTACTCTAAAGGATAATCCTGATGTAGTTCGTGGTAAGAAAGCTAATCTTATTTTGTTTGAAGAGGGAGGTTCTTTCTCAGAATTAGGGGCTGCATGGCAGATTGCAAGACCGTCAGTAGAAGTGGACGGTATAGCATTTGGTACTATGATCGTATGGGGAACAGGTGGTGACGAAGGCAGTGCATTTGAAACTATGAAGGATATGTTCTATAATCCAGATGGTTATAACTGTTTAGGATTTGATAACATATGGGATGAAACAGCTACTACTAATAAATGTGGATTCTTTGTACCTCAATATACTAACCTTGATATACGTGATAAAGAAGGTAAACGTATATACATGGATGAGGATGGTAATACGTTTAGAAAAAAGTCTTTAGAACATATATTAGCCGAAAGATAGATAGTAATATCTAATGCTACTAGTAATGCAGCAGTAGACCGATATGTAGCAGAGAGACCTATTACTCCTGCTGAGGCTATGCTAGAATTTAATGGTAATATATTTCCTAAAAAAGAATTATAGGAATAGCTATCTTTACTTAGAACTAATAAGAAACTATAGAATCATAAATAGGTAGGAGATCTAGTATAGCAACCTGATGGTACTATTAAATGGGTAATTAAGAAGACTGGAGACATAACTCATTATCCTTTAAGAACTAAAAGAGATGAAACTACAGGAGCTCTGATAGGAGATGACCCAACTGGATCTATAGTAATATGGGAACATCCAAATAAGGATGCTAGCCCTGGACTTTATATAGCTGGTATTGACTCATATGACTATGATGAATCAAGTACTACATCTCTAGGTTCCTGCTTTATATATAAGCGTGTTCAATCTATAGAACAATATTCAGATATTATAGTAGCTGAGTATACTGGTAGACCTAAATCAGCAGAAGAGTTTTATGAAAATGTAAGAAAATTATTGTTATATTACAATGCTAGAGCAATGTATGAAAATCAAAATAAAGGTATATTTGTTTACTTTACTAATAAGCATTGTGATTACTTACTAGCTGACCAACCTGATATTATTAATGACATTGTTAGTAATTCTAAAGTAAATAGAAAAAAAGGTTGTCATATGAATAAACAGATCAAATAGTGGGGTTGGGGTCTTATAAAAGACTGGCTTAATGATATTAATGCTGATGGAAAGAAAAATGTATACAACATTATGTCAGAACCGCTATTAGAAGAACTCATAGCTGCAAATGATGTAGTTAACGTGGATAGGGTAATGGCGTTGACACAAGTAATGATATATAGAGAACAGCTATATAATGTTAAAGTAAAAGAAGTAAAAAAAGAGAATAGAAATAGGGTATTATTTGATGGCCCTATATTCACTCAACAGTGGTTTCGTGACGACGAAGCAGCTGATAATATAGAAGCATATATGTTTTAATTATGAGAAATATTAATCAATTTCCCTTATAGAGACTACCTATGTCTAAGAAGACTCAAGACTGGAAAGAAGCCTGTGTAGATTACATAGCTGGGCATAGTCAAGGTAGTTCTAGAGATGGTAACAATAGAAGCCGTAAAGAGGAAATGTAGACTTACTATGATCTATACAATAGTATATATAGTGAAAAAGATCTTAAGTATGTTACTAATCCATTCAAACAATAGGATGGATTTCCAGCTATGGCTCAAGACTATAATATAATAAAGCCAAAGATTGATTTACTTTTAGGAGAAGAAACTAAAAGACCATTTAACTTCAGAGTAGTACATACTAGTGATATAGCTACTAGCGAAATACAGGATAAAGCTAAACAAATGATTGTTGATTATATTCAAGCGACAATCATGAGTAAACTAGGACCTGAAGAACAAGCTAGGTATCAAGAAGCATTATAGTCTGGAGAAATAATGACTCCTGAGTAGATACAAAAGTACATAAGTAAAGACTATAAGGATATTGCTGAAATAACCGCATATCATAGTCTTAATTACTTAAAGAATAAATTAAATATTACTCATGAGTTCTTTAAAGGGTGGAAAGATGCTTTAATAGGTGGAGAAGAAATATACTACGTTGGTATAGTAAATGGAGAACCGTGTTTGCAGCGTATTAATCCAATATACTTTGATTATGATTCAGATACATCTGACTTAGAGTTTATACACGAGGCTCAATGGTGTTGTTATGAGATGATTATGTCTCTTACTGAAGTATATGATAGGTTATATGATAAAATGTCAGAAAAACAACTAAATGAGTTACTAGATATGATGGATGATCGCTCTAAAGGTGGTGTAACTCCAGAAGTAAGAAAAACATCTTTAGACTATCCTCACATTAAAACTCACAGTATAAATGGTTTTAGTTCTAATCCTTTTGAAGAAGCTGATAATATACACGTATGGCATTGCTGTTGGAAATCTTTAAAGAAGATTGGTTTTGTCAATATAATTAATCCTGAAACAGGTATGCCAGAAGAGTATCAAGTAGATGAAACCTATAAAGAAACAGGTAATGAACTTGATGTTGAATGGAAATGGATTATTGAAGTATGGGAAGGATATAGAATAGGACAAGATATATATGTTGGTATATAGCCTGTTGAGTACTAGCATATATCTGCTGATAATCCTAATGCTCAAAGATTACCATATACTGGAGTAATATATAACAATACTAATAGTAGACCACGTAGTCTTGTTAGTATGATGAAGCCACTACAATATATGTATATTGTACTATGGTATCGTCTTGAATTAGCTATGGCTAGAGATAAGGGTAAAGTAGTTACTATGGACATTACTTAGATACCTAAGTCTATGAATATAGATGTAGCTAAGTGGATGCATTATTTATCAGCCCTTGGAGTTAACTTTGTAAATCCTTATGAAGAAGGTTGGGATATTCCAGGTAGAGAAGGTGGTAAGCCTAGTCAGTTCAATTAGATATCAGCGCTTGATCTTACTATGGCTAATACTATAGACTAGTATATTAATCTAATGGATAAGATAGAATCTATGTTATCTGAAATATCCGGAGTAAGTAAACAAAGAGAAGGTTCTATTTCATCTAATGAATTAGTAGGTAACGTAGAAAGATCTGTAGTATAGTCAGCTCATATTACTGAACCTTGGTTTTGGGTTCATAATTAGGTAAAAAAAGAATGTTTAACTATGTTATTAGACACAGCTAAACATGCTTGGAAAGATAACAGGACTAGTATACAGTACGTATTAGATGATGCTACTAGAGCATTTTTAACTTTATCAGATGATTTCTTCTATGAAGATATGGATATATTTGTAGAAGATACTACTAAGAATCAACAGCAGATAGAAGCTCTTAAGAACTTAATGCAACCTGCTATGCAAAATGGAGCTAGTTTACTTGATATAGCTGAGATTATTACTATGGATAATGTCACTATGATTAGAAGTAAATTAGAAGAAATAGAGCAAAAGAGAATGGAACAGCAACAAGCTATGGAACAAGCTCAAGCAGAACGTGAACAGCAAATGGCTCAAATTCAGAATGAAATTAAAGAAGAAGAACTTATGCTTAAGGAAGCTGAAATGGATCTTAAGAAATATGAGATTGATTCTAATAATGCTACTAAGATAACTGTTGCTCAATTAAATGCTTATAGAGGTGCTGAGAATATGGATCAAGATGGATCGGGAGTACCTGATGTAATTGAAATAGGTAAGCAAGCTATTGAACAACAAAAGGTAAATTCTGATATTGCTTCTAAACAATTTGAGTTCAATAATAAGAAGCGTGAAATGGAAATGAAACGTGAAATTGAGAATAAGAAGATTGAACTTGAAAAGCAGAAAATGAAGCAAGAAATGGAATTACAGAAATAGAAAGATAAAGAAGCTTACAAGAGAGAGCAATTGAAGGCAAAGACCGCTTTAAAAAATAAAACTAATGCAGAAGCATCTAAAAATAAAAAATAATGTCTGGAGTTTATTAGATATATAATACAGAAACAAATAAACGTTATATCGGTAGTTCTATAGACGTACAACGTAGGTTAAAAGAACACTTGCGAAATCTTAAAGCAAATAGACACTGTAATCAGCATTTACAAAACGCTTGGAATAAATATAGAGAATATTTGGTATTTGAACCTCTGGAATATTGTGAACCAGATCAATGTTTAAAACTTGAACAGTAGTATATAGATTATTATAACTCTGCCGATAGAAAATTTGGTTATAATATAGATCCTTAGGCAGCATCTGCTGGAAAACATTTATCTGAAGAGACTAAGTAGAAAATAAGTAAAGCTAACAAAGGAAAAAAACTTTCTCCTGAAGTAATTGAAAAAATTCGTACAAAAAACTTAGGAAAAAAGAAACCTAAACAATCTAAAACAATGAAATAGAAATATTAGAATGGTTATCAAATTCCTAGATTTACAGATATGCCAGAAGATAAAAAAGAACAATGGAGAAAGCATCTGTCAGAAGGTACTATTAAAAGATATTCTGATTTTAATAATAGACCAGAAGGTATATATTTAAAATGTATATTTAGTAATGATATAAAATATTACCCTTCTTTAAGAGAAGCTTCTAGAACATTAGGAATAGATAAAGGAGGTATCAAATACGTAATCCAACATAAAGAAGGGTATATGAAAAAGCTTAATTGTACTTTTGTATTGATAGATAAGATAGAATTCTTAGCAAACAAAGTAGTAGGAGAGAGGTAATATGAAGATAATTAAGAATAAATTCATACCATTTAAAGGATATAAATTAATGAATTTCTTTGGTGTTATATTTCAGAGAAATGATGTAGTTGTAACAGAAACTGAATACAACCATGAAAAGATACATCTAAAATAGATGCAGGAAATGCTTTGGATTCCATTTTACTTATGGTATGGATTAGAATATCTTTGTATAATGTTATCTTGTAAGTGGAATAAACAAAGCGATAAATATCATGACGTTAGCTTTGAAGAGGAAGCTCACAACAATGATAAAAACTTAAACTACTGTAAAGAGCGTAAACACTATTCATGGTTTAAGTATGTAAAAATAGGTAGTTATAAAAATAAAATTAAGGAGGAATAATTATGGCATGCGGAAAAGGCGGAAAGAAATCCGGTGGTAAAAAAGGTAAAGGCGGTAAATGATAAGTAATCATGGATAAGCAAGCATTTAAATAGAGAATGCAAAACCTAAAGTCTTACCGGGAGAATAACCCCGGTAAAGGCTATTGGGATTGGAAAGTACAGTCTTTTGAAAATGGTGGAGAAGTAACTCGTAAATCATTGAAAGACATACGAAAAGAATCAACTATAGGAGACAAACTAGACTATGACGTGATGTTATAGAATCAAAATACTTATTAGAAAGAATTTGCTACTAATTGGTATAAAGAAAGAGCTAAAAATCCAAAGTATAGATCTCAATTGGGTAACGGTAAGTTAGATAAAGTACTTTCAGATATAGATAAAGCTACCTGGAAGAATCCTACAGAAGCTATGAAAGATAATCTAATTTCACAAGGTTACACTCCAACAGAACAGAATATTAAATCACAATTACAAGCTATTAACGCTAAAGGTACTAAAGGATTTGCAGTACCGAGTATGTATTCATATTATGGAGCTCCTAGAAACACATGGCATGAAGGTATAGGTCATATAGTAGGAGACAATAACCCAGCTATTTTAGATTCTACTCCAAATATAAGTATACCTAGTAATGATCCACAGTATTCAGACTATATAAATCAAGCTAATGAAAAACATGCACAGACTTGGGATTTTAGAGGTAAGAATTAGACTTTAAAAGATGATGCTGGTAATTACTACATTGATCCTAATAGATAGCTTAGTTCTGATGATATATAGGAAATGATAGACAAAGGAGCTGTAATTCCTGATTAGTGGAAAGATATTACTACTTAGGATATATCAGATCTTACTAATACTTTTGCATACAACTATGCTGAAGGAGGTGAAGTAGGTAATCCGGATGATGACTTTACTAAAGCTATTAATACTAAATTAGGTAGAACTCCTGACGGTAGACCAAAAGAACAAGGGCTTAAACCTGTATTTGATCTAGAAGATGCTGCCAATATAACTCCTATAGGAGATGCATTATCTGCTAGAGATGTGTATAATGCTGTTACAGAAAAAGATTGGACTGGAGTCGGTTTAGCTGCTGCTACAATGATTCCTTTTGTTCCTATGACTGTTAAGCAATTTAGAAAAAAATATAAAGGAATTTCTCCTAAATCTAAATAGAACTATAACAGTAAATTAATGGATAAAACTGTTTAGAATTATATAGATAATGCAGATTCTTATAAGGAAAGTAGAATAAAGCTATATGAAGAAGCTATAAAAGATAGAAACAAAGAATACGATAATTGGATCGAAAATGAGGATGCTTTTAGAAGAGCAGCCAACTTTGATAGAAAATACGGAACCAATTATGTTAGAACGTATTCTAATGAACTTAAAAAAAGATATCAAAATAGCAACGATATCACTCAAATTGGTATAAAACCAATGGATCCTGATACATATGGGTCATTTAATCCTGCGATACCGGACTACATTTTTATTAGTAATAATTAGATATCTAATAAAAAACCTAGAGTTGGACTAATTAATCATGAATTGGGACACAAAATAGATAGATAGGCAGGAGTATTTGATAGTGATGGTGAAGTTATAAGACCTATATTTAATAGAGATAAATTTGAATCTTCTGATAGAATTAAATAGATGTATCCTAAAACATATAATAAAATACAAAACTATTTACTTAAAGATTCTGAAATTAAATCTCATATGAATGAATTTAGAACTTATTTAAGAGAGAATAATCTATTAGATCCTACTGGAAAAGAAAGTTTAAACTCGTTTAAAAAGAAATTATTCAATTCTAATTTTGATAATTTGAAGAAAATATTTAACTCATATAAAAGTAGTAAATAGTTCATTAATGACTTTAATATGATTCCAATAACAGCAACTAGTAATAATTCTGATAGTATATTAGTATGATAGTTTCAGTTACAGAAGATAGTAAATTAAAAACTTATTTGAGTGCTATAAGAAAATAGCAAAAATATGTAGATACGTTTAGTCCAGTTTATTGTACAGATACTATATTTAGTTTCTGGAATGATGAATATTTAGGTTTAAACTGTAATTCTACTTTTGATTTAAGAAAAGATCCTATATATTCTAAAGATCTTACCATAGAAGAATTACAATCTCTTGTCAAAGATGATTATTTTTCTTATGAAGAGTTAAAGACATATTTTGATAGAATATTAGAAGAATATTATTTAAACACTAATGAATGATCTAATAGACTATACAGGTATTATACCGGTTTATCCCATACCTTCATATAAGTATGGTGGTATTCACATTAAGAAAAAGAATAGAGGTAAGTTTAACGCTCTAAAGAAAAGAACAGGTAAAACTACTGAGGAACTTACGCATAGTAAGAATCCTTTAACACGTAAAAGAGCAATATTCGCTTAGAACGCTAGACGTTGGAAACATAAAGGAAGAAAGAAAAACAATTAATCTAATTATATATAATTATGGATAATAACACATTGAACGGCTTTGAAGTATTTGAAGAATTCATGCCAGGTAGTGTAATAAATAATAATACATCTATTAATGATAGTGATATTATAGATGGAGCAAGTGAAGAATTAACAGAAGAAGAATTAGAAGCTCTTACTAAAAAAGGTAAAGGTAGCTCTAATGATGATAAGGATGCTAAACAGGATAAAAAAGAAGACAAAGACAATAAATAGGATCCTGATGATGATTCTTCTAAGGATGATAAAGATAACAAGAATGATAAAGTAGATGATGATACTGTAATTGATACAGATAATCAGGCAGATGATGATACTGAAGATAACGCTGTAGCTACATTCTTTGAAGCTTTATCAGATAAAATGGGTTGGGAATTAGATGAGGATGAAGAAATACCTCAAACTCCTGAAGAATTAGTAGAGTACTTCCAGGAAGTAATTGAAGAGAATTCAGTACCACAGTATGCTAGTGAAGAAGTAGAGGCACTAGATAAATTTGTTAAAAATGGTGGTAACTTGAAAGATTATTTCCAAATTGATGGAGAGCTAGATCTAGAAGATTTTGAGATTGAAGACAATGAAGTAAATCAGAAATTAGTTATTAAGGAATTCCTTAAAGAAAAAGGGTTTAGTAGTAAGCAAATAGATAAGAAGCTTACTAAATATGAAGATGCTGGTTTACTTGAGGATGAAGCTACGGATGCATTAGAAGCTCTTAGAGACATTAGAGAGTAGAAGAAACAACAGCTATTAGAAGAGCAAGAAAAGAGTGCTAACGAGCTTAAAAAGCGTCAACAGGAGTATTTTAACTCCGTTGTGACAGAAATAAAGGGCATGGATAATATTCGTGGAATTAAAATACCTCAAAAAGATAAATAGGCATTATTAGAATATATATTCAAACCCACAGCTGATGGAAAGACTCAGTATCAGAAAGACTATTCCAAAAGCGTGAAAAACTTACTCGAGTCTGCCTACTTTACTATGAAGGGTGATACTTTACTAAAGGCAGCAAAGAGTGAAGGCTCTACTGCGGCTATTAATAAATTTAAAAATAGCTTAAGTAAAACAGGAGTAAGTAGAAAGACTAGAAGACAGGATAACACTAGCACTGAGTCTATGTGGGATTCTTTTGCACGACAATTGCGTGTAGATTAAATAACAACTAAATTATAATTTACTAATATTTTATGGATAATAATATTCTTAATAACTTAGTTCTGTACAAAGGTAAGCGTTTCTCTGACCTGATTGATACGAATAAGATTTCAGCAGCTTCGCAATAGAATCCGTATCAGGTTGCTACCGTGTTGTCTTATGTATTTGGAACTAAAGATAATGGTTACAATACTTCCCTTGACATGCTGACTGGCGGTCTTGGTAACGTAATGACTATTGATCAGCCGAACTGGGAGTGGAATGTAATGATTGATGCGGATAGAGCTATTACCATTAGAGATGCTAAATGGAATGGTGCTGCTATTGAAGACAATACTACAGCTGGTTTAGGTAATACTCCTATTTATCTGTGGTTAGAAGAAAACTGGTTTGGTCCTACAGCTATTCTTGAACTTGATAATAAAGATTATCAGTTGCGTGTTGCTGGTGCCCCGTATCAGGATGGTAATTTGTGGGTTTATACTTGCTTTATTGCAGATGGTAATCCTACTTCATATATACCTGCTAAATATTTGAAAGCTGGTTCTCAAGTATCTCGTCTTGCTTCTGCCGTTGAGGAATACAGTGAAGAAGGTGATATCCTGAACTATAGTACTCACTTTAAGATGCGTAACTACCTGACTACTATTCGTATTAACTACGATATTACAGGTTCTGCTTACTCTACAGTAATGGCTATTGCATTGCAAGATCCTAAGACTGGTAAGAAATCTTATTTGTGGGCTGACTATCAGGAATGGCTAGCTTTGCGTGAGTGGTATAAGAGATGTGAACGTATGCTTGTTTACATGAAATCTAATGTAAATAAGGATGGTTCTTGCAACTTGAAAGGTACTAACGGTCGTCCGGTATTTATCGGTGCTGGTTTGCTGGAACAGATTGCTCCGTCTAACAAGCGTATGTATACTAGATTGACAGCTGAGTTGCTGGAAGATTTCTTGTTTGACCTGTCTTATAATGTACTTGGTACTAACGAACGTAAGTTTGTTGCTTTGACTGGTGAAATGGGTATGCGTGAATTTGACCGTATTTTGAAGGAAAAAGTAGCTACTATGAACCTTATGGATACTGTATTTGTAACTGGTTCTGGTGATAACCTGAAGTTCGGTGGTCAGTTTAAGACTTACCAAATGACTAATGGTATTGAGCTTACTTTGAAGTATTTCCCGTTGTATGATGATACTACTTATAATCGTCAGTTGCATCCGGTTACTCTGAAACCTCTGGAATCATATCGTATGACATTCCTTGATCTGGGTCGTCGTGATGGTGAAGCTAATATCGTTAAGGTAGTTCGTAAAGATCGTGAATTCGTAACTTGGTATACTGGTGGTGCTGTAGCTCCGTCTGGTTATGCTAACTCTAAGAATACACTGAGATCTAACGGTAAGGATGGTTACACTGTGTTCTTCCTTGGAGAAATGGGAATAATGTTAAGGGATCCGCGTGCGTGTGGAGAATTAGTCATGGAGGCAGAGGACTAAATAAGTTCAAATAATTAGTAACCTTTTATGGAAACTGACGTTATTTATCATATAAATAACTAAAAACTATTATATGAAAAGTAACGAAGTATACAAAATCACCAATAAGATTACTAATAAGATTTATATAGGCATAACAAATCAAGGTTCAGGTGCGAGATATCGCCATCATTGGTATGAATCTCGCATCGGAGAACCTTCTCCAATCCATCGTTCTATGGCAAAATATGGTGAAGATAATTTCACTTTAGAGATAATTGATTTTGCAGATACATACGATGAACTAAAAGAAAAAGAAAAATACTGGATAAAACAGTATAACTCTACAGATAGAAATATAGGGTACAATCTTACGGAAGGCGGAGATGGTACATTTGGTAGAACGCATTCTGAGGAAACTAAAGAAAAAATTCGCCAAAAAGCATTAGGTAGAAAAATTTCTGAAGAAACCAGAAAAAAGATGTCTGAAGCTAGAAAAGGAGTTGTATCTGAAAAAAAGAAAGCTCATGTTCAGAGCTTAATAGAGAACAGTAAAAAGAAAGTTATTGCAGAAAACGCTGACACCAAAAGTACTATAAAATTTTCCTCAATGAAAGAATGCTGTAAATTCTTCAAAATAGATTCAAACACTTTAAGAAAATACTGCAATTCTGAAAATCATTTCTGCAAAAAATGTAATACTTTCTTTTACATAGTAGAAGAACTAACTGAACAATCTAATTAATTAATTATGGAAGTAATCGTTAGAATAATTAAAACAAACCCTTGGACTGGTATTACTAAATGGTCTACATGTTATGACTATATCAGTTCATACTGGACACGTTCTGGTAATTTATATACTGGCTTAAATGCTGAAGATGCAGCCAGATTAGAAAAAGAAATTGGTTATGCAGAAGGATAGCTTTCACCTGGCAGCAAATTTTGGGATACATTCGCTATTAAAATTGGTAGGAAAGATCTAATTCTGAATACAGACAGACCTGAAGATGAGCTTAAATATTTGTTCTTGAAAAAACATAAGAGAGTAGCAGATGGGTTGAATAATGTTACATCTTCTACTGATTATGTTATTATCAATAAAGATAGCGAAGCTAAAGAAGTTAATAAGATTAACAAAATCAAACGTGAAGCATATAGAGAAATGGATAAGATGTCTATTGAAGATATGCGTAAGTGTCTTAGACTATATGGTATCAAATCTGATACATTGTCTAATGAAATGGTTGAAGCTAAGCTAAGTGAACAGATTGAAGCTGCACCTGATAAGTTTATAATGAAATGGGTAGAAAACCCAAATAAAGAAATTACTTTTGTTATTGAAGAAGCTATTGCTAAGAATATTATTCGTAAGAATAGAACTCAATACTTCTTTGGTACAGATCTGATTGGTAATGGTATAGACGATGTAATTGCTTATTTGAATAATAAGAAGAATCAAGACATTAAGCTTGCCATTATGGGAGAAATTAAATCTAAATAATGAAAATATCTGATTTACATAAGGCATTTAAAGTTCTCATGGATAAGAATTCAGAGGCAGTTGCTTTTGGTGGCTGCCCTGCATTCCTACCCGAAGAAATAGATCTATTTCTTAATTAGGCATACTTAGAAGTAATATGTAATAAGTACACTGGCAATAATACTTTAAAAGTAGGATTTGAAGGTGCAGTTAAACGTATTGCTGATCTATAGAAACTAATTAAGACAGATACAGCATTATCATTAGTATATCCATACTCACATTCTAATGTGCTTACTTTATCTAATTTCTTTAATGACGGAGAATAGCTTAAAAGAATGTTTTATGTAGACTGTGTGCTTCATTTCAATGGTGAAGCAGCAGTATGTTCATTAACAGATCATGAAAAAGCTAAGGGGTTTTTACAGACATATAACAATATACCTTGGATTGAAACTCCTATAGCAGTATTAGAAGACAATACTTTAAAGATCTATATAGACCCTATACGTATGTCTTCTGAATCCTATACAGCGGATATTACTTATATTAAGTATCCTGAAAATATTAGTTATAAAGATTATAACAAAGATATTACCGAAGTACCCGATTATGTACTTAATGAAGTAGTAGATAGAGCTGTAGAAATTGCTCTAGAGACTATAGAGTCATAGAGAACACAAACTAAAGTACAACTTGATAGCTTAAATGAATAATGAGCCCTAGAGAATTACAAATAGAAGTAGAGAGACGTTTACAGTTAATCAATCCTGAATTATCTTTAGCTGGCAAATTACCATCTGATACTATAATATCATTCATTAATGAAGCTATTGACAAATTCTGGAAGACACGCTATTCTGGTCTTAATTATAAACAAAGAGGTTTTGAATAGGACCAAAAGCGCACTGACGATTTACGTACTCTAGTTACTAAGCACACTTATAAAGATACAGACATTTCTAAAATAAACCAAGTGGAATACACAGTTACCTTGCCTGATGATTATGTAATATTATTAGGAGATACAGCAGGTATATCTCCGGCAGATGGAGTAATAAATAATTGCTGGGAGAAAGATGCTTTAGGTAACTACAAAATAAAGTATAGTGATACTATAGAAGGTACTATTGAAACAGTAGATAGAATTAAAGAAAATTCCTTATCAGAGTATCATCTAAAGTACACTAAAGCTAAACCAATAAGACTGATATAGGATAATACAATTACTTTGTACACAGATGGTCAGTATAAAGTATCTGAATATACTATAGAGTACTTAAAAAAACCAAGTAAGGTAGACCTTAAAACTAATCCTACTGATGAGTATACAGATTTACCTAGTCATACTCATATGGAAGTAGTTAAATTGGCAGTTTAGTTAATACTGGCTACTTTACCAAATTATAATGTATATTCTAATGAAGTAAATTCAATGGAATAACATTAACAGAAAGCGCTTATTGACGTGGAAATTAAACTTTTAAACAAGTTAGGAAAGTAGAAAGTAAGCGAAAATAGACAGAAGCGCTTAATATGTCTAATTTAAAATAAATAATTTATATGATAACTTCAGTTCATACCGTACTTATCGGTACTAAATGCCCTGCTAGCTATACTACTGCTGATGCTTTGAATGCTGGTGAAGTAGCTTTGTTTGATCAGAATAGAGCTATTCTTAAAACTGCCGCTGAAGCTGCTAAAGCTAGTTCACTTTATGTTGGCGTAGCAGGTCCGAAAATTAATGTTACCATGCCTAACGGTACGGTTGCTTAGAAAGCTAATATTGAGTTTTCTAATGAAATTCAAAAGAGCTCTAAACCGTCTGCTGTAATTGGTGCTAATGTAGAACCTACTCAGGATAAAGTAGTAGTTACTTTAACTAATGCTACTGTAGTAGCTGGTCATAGATATGTACTTCGTGTTCTGTATAAGGATATTGAAGCTAATAACTTCCAGTTTACTCATACTTATGAAGTATACGCTGAATCAAATGAAGCACAGAAACTGGCAGAAGCTTTTGTAAAGAAGATTAATGCTCACAAAAATCGTCGTATTCAGGCTGAGAATGCTGCTGCTGTTCTCACTTTGACTGCTATGGTTAAAGATGATAATGAAGGTGTTTATTCTCTGAATGAATACTCTGTAGTAGATATGGAAGTATCTCTGTATCATACTGTTCCTGGTGCATTGCTTGCTAATCAGCCGGAAGCAGTATCTGGTGCTACTATTGCTAAGACTCCAGGTAATCCTGGTAAAGGTTTCTGGAAGCAAGTTCGTGATGCAGAAGTACGTTACATGGGCTATAAAGGTCATGTATTTACTGGTGCATATCCTGAAGTAGAACAAGCTCGTAAAGTAGTAGAGGGTACTAAATACGATTGTGCAGTAATTGAAAATGACAATCTGTATCTTAGCAATGATAATCAGTATATTAAGACTACTCCGTTAACTACAGAAGTATACTGTCCTAGCATGGTAGGTAGTATCGTTGATAAAGGTATTCAGTCATTTATCAAAGGTGAAACTGTAGCATAATAAAAATAGTGTTTCAGTGTGCTGACAAGGGCTATGGGGCTAAATAGCCCTGTAGCCTTTTTTATTTAAAAGTATTAATATGAAGATAACTGGTATAACAATAGTAAAAGATAACATAGTAGTAGAACTGGATACAAAGATACCTGATTCAGTAGATTCAGATTTGTATTTATACATAGACACACTGAATAACTATTCTAACAGGAGTTCAGTAAATCCTGATAAACATTCATATAAATTGTTAGTATTAGGTACAGACTATCGTTCTGATGTAAAAATAGACGAATAGAGATTATCCATAGTAATAGATTCTACTAAACTTGAAGATTTCTGTATGAGTGCTTTTATAGCTACAATTGACAATTCAAGTTAGTTCTATTTTAATCAGGCTGATATATACTATAAAGAAGTTGAGTTATTGTGTAAGAACTGTAGTACTTGTTTAGACGATCAATAGATGGATAGAATGGTTCTATTCATGTTGAAACAAGATCTATTAAGTTATGCTATTAATAATAATCTTATAGATGATGCGGTATAGTATTATACAGATTTAGCCAGAATGTTAGATATATGTTTAGATGCTAATACTACTTACTATAATAATCACGATTGCTTTGCTTGTAATAAAACTTGTAGAAATGGAGTTTGTTCATTATGCTAATAGATGATATATATAGAATAGGTAAAGAGTACAACTTAAAAGTTAAGTATAACTCAAATCAAGGTATACCGTGTATACGTAAATGGATTTGTGCTAATCATATTGCTCGTCTATTAGAAAGTGATTTAAAACTTACAGATGAATAGATTGATTGTCTTAGAGCATTGATAAGCAAGTTAGTACATCCTTTGGATGAAATGTGGAAGGATACTTCAGAAACTGATGATAAAGCAATACTGCTAGAACAAAGTTTAGGAGTAGATTTAGGTATAAAAACATTCTATGACGAACTTTTAATTTGTGAAAAATGACTCCATTAGAAGAACAAGTACAGAAAAATACCACATCTATTAAGACTATATCAGATAGTCTAATATAGTATGCTAAAGATACAGACTTAGATAAGTCTAATGAGAATATATCAGCTAATACATCTGATATAGAAGAATTACGTAATAATATAGGCAGTCTACAAACTCAAATTAATCTATAGAATCGTATTGAGTAGATGAAGGATACTAATATAGTAGATGCTGCTAAATTAGACTTACTTTAGTATGATGGTAAAAGATGGTCAAATATTGCTGCTAATAAGGTAGTAACTGGCTTACTTGGTAAATTAGTTGATTTACAAGATGTATCTATTAATAATTTACGTAATGACAATGCATTAGCATGGGATAGTGAATTATAGAAGTGGACTAATAAGAACCTGAATACAGAGATATATGATGATGTATTCTTAAGTAAGATCAAGCCTGATTCTACTGCTTACGAAGTATGGTTTAAAGAATCAGCAATATTTGGTCAAGAAGGTTTTGCATCAGGTCTTACAGGATTTGGTGGTAAGATTGACAGATATGGTCATGCTGAATTTGATAGTCTTACTTTACGTAGATTCCTTGAAGTACCTGAATTGAGATATAATCGTGTAGAGATTCAATTAGGAGATAAGTGGAATGCTCCTGGCGCAGGTGTAATAGAAAGTGTAGAACAAACAGATGAATATTCAGGTGTTATTACACTGAAACTAGAAGAAGGAGAATACGGGGCTGTATCAATGGGTGACTTATGTATGGGTATATATCATTCAGAGAAGACAGATGAAAATGCTGAACACGATGAAGATGATGGTAGAGGTAATAGAAAGTTTGCGGGTTTCTATACTGTTTACTTTGAAGTTACTAACATACTAGATGCACAAAATAAGAAATTTGGTTACAAGCTTAGGCCAGTAGATGATTATTGGAATATGACGTTTCACCCATGTGCTCAAATGAACTTTGTTGCATATGGTAATAAAACTAATGTAGATCGCCAAACATCTTGTTACTCAACTCGTACTTATACACGTTACTTAGTAAACTAGAATACTTGGGATTAGAAGGCTAAGAATATTGCAATGCAATTTGGTAATCTTGATAATCTCAATATGTTTGGTTACGATATGAGAGGATATTCAGCATATCTTAATTCAGTATACTTTACTGGTACTATCACTCAAGTAAAGCCAAATGGGGAAGAGATAAGATACGCTAATGATAGAGGTCCTTGGGAACCAGATACCCATTATGACTATTATGATAGAGTAAGTGTATTAGGTTACTTATGGTTATGTGTTAATATAAACGGTACCGATACTAAACCTAGCGATAGTAATCCGGATTGGTTAATGCAGGTATCTAAAGGTGATACAGGAGAAGGTTTAATAGTACGTAGGTCTGAATGGTGGCCTGGTAGACTATATTGCAATGAAAGTGAAGTATCTCCAACAGTACAACCATTGAGGTACTTAGATATTGCTTTAATTAAAGATTTAGGAACTTCTACAGGTTATAAAGCATACAAATGTATATCTACTATAGATAGAGGTCACGGACAAGGCAAACACTTATCTTCTAGTGATAACAAGCCTGGTACTCCCGGTGGAGTTGAATATTGGGAAGAATTAGCTCAGAATGTAGCTAGTATTTATACTGATTTGATTATAGCTAAAAATGCTAAATTAGACTTTATTACTGGTAACTCATTAAGAGTTGGTTATCAAACTGGTAATACTACTAATGATTTTCATGTAGTAGCAGGTATTACTGGTGAAGGTGGTAATGATAACAATTCTGTTCGTATATGGGCCGGTACTACTGAAGAAAATAGATCTAAAGCTCCATTTTTAGTTAGACAAGATGGTAGAATGGTAGCTAATAACGCATCCATAAGGGGAGAAATAGAAGCATTATCTGGTACTATTTAGTCACTTGAAATTACAGGTGTGCTATTTGGTGGTACAGAGACAAACGGAATGAAGCTGTTCTCTAGTTATATAAAGTTTAAGGAAGGTGAAAGAGAAGCATCAATAGGTACTCCTAATTCTTTAGGTTATTCATACTTTGGTTCTTTTAAAAGTAATGCTAATGATTTTGACGTTGCATAGATAAATGATGGTCTGTACTTTGATATTACTGGCAGTTTAATTCGTAATATGGCAATATACGGCTCGGGAAGTTTATCATTATATGGAGATGTGGTAGGTTATAAACTTAGTTATGCTACAGATCCTTCTGAAAATTAGATACTGTATCAGCAATATTCAAGGACTATATTTATAGGTAGTAGTGTTAGACGTATGTGGTATGGATTACCACATCTTGGTAGCGTAAAAACAAAGTTAGCCATACAAACTATTGAATGGGCTGTTCCTGTAACATTTGTTTATAATCCATGTAGTAATCCAAAAGAATGCAATATATGGGGTAGAGGAAATAATGACAGTGATCCTAATAGACCTATATTATATGATAATAATGGTAATAGAATAGAACGGATTACTGTGAATGCAGGAGATGTTATGGATTTTCTATTAATATATTCACAAAACAAATATTATGCAATACTTAGAAGTAGATCTATTTAATTATGAAAATAAATTTTGCACAACTAGAAACATACACAGACATTCAAAAGACAAATAAGATCTGTTTGGATGCTAGACAACAATTAGGTGAATTAATTTATGAAGTAGGTAGTGGTATTAAAGCTCATTCTTTAGCTTTAAAGATATATAATTCTGAAGGTGAGCTAGAATATACAGATGAAGAAGTACAAGTTATTATGCAATTTGTAAATCAATACTGTAAGCCTGCTATCATAGATGCTATGAATGCATTAAAAACAGAAGACAAGTAATATGATTACAAAAGGAATTAGAATAAGTTAGTTAGTCGAAAGGAAAGATCTCAATGGTAAAGAAATAATTCCTTTTCAAGATGGCATTCATAATGGTAAGTTAAGTATATAGTCCTTAATAGATTATATAGGGGATATATCTGATAGTGATTTAGAACTGCAAGCTTTAATAAAAATATAGAAGTTTGTAGATACAGTATCAGAAATGGACTTACTGTTATATCAAGCTAAAGAAGGAGATATTTACTACTGCAAAGAAAATAAGAAACTATACGTTAGAAGTTTTAATAAGTGGGATATGTTAGACCCACTTACATCTAAAGTATATGTATTAGTAGGTTTAGATGAGTACAACAGAACTAATATCATACATCTTTGGGATGGTAATGATATGGTAGTTATGTCAGAAAGACTATTTATTGGAGAAGTAACTGGTACTGCGTATGATGGTGGTAAAGGTAAGCATTTAGCTGATATAGCTAATAGTTTACCTGATAACGTCATTAGAGAAGTTGCAGACTTTACTACAGATGGTTCAACTGTTACTTTCAACTATGAGTATGACGTTAAACAGGAATCAGGTTTGTTTGATGGTGATGCTCAAGGTAGTAAAACTATTCCATCAGCTACTACTAGTAATGCAGGCGTTATGTCTGCTACAGATAAAGTAAAAGTAGATAGGATAGTTACTGACGGAGATGGTAATAAGTATTTAACTGATAATGGTAATTATCAGGAATTAATAGAAGATACTACAGAAACTATAAAGACTACTGATGCTATACCGGTTGCAGGTGGTCCGTTAGCTGACTTACTTAACAAAGCTGGTATAAACAGTATTAGTCCTGATACAAGCATGTAGGATTTATTTGTATCTTTATTTACTAAAGAATTATGGCCTACTAATCTTGTATTCAAAGAAGGTACAGTTACAGCATCTATAGCTTCTCCTACATTTACACTAAGTTCTACTGGTGTAGTAGAAGTAGGCTCTACAATTACTATTAGTAAAACTACACTATCTGCTGCTACTATATCTACTACTGCAAGAACCTATAGTGGATTTACTTACGGTTATAGTTCTTCTAATGATAATACAAAGGATTCTTCTAATACTACTATTACAGTTAATGCTAGTAATGTAGCTTTGAATTCTGTTAATTATACTATGAAGCGTACTACTAACGGAAGTGTAGAAAATGCTACTGCTAATACCAATCATGCTTAGGTTACTTTAGATAGCAAGACATTTAAAGCTATTGAAGGTACTAATACAGTAAAAGTAGATATAACTGGGCCTACAGCTAATGCTACATTTGCTTCTATGCCTGCATATTACGCATGTAGTAACTTAGGTAAGACTAGTGAAGAACATAAATCAGTAGCTAAAGATACTGTTACTAAGACTAGCTCAACTCCTTCTAATTCCAAAACATTGAATGTTACAGGAGTATATCCTTACTATACTAATAAGGATAATATTACAACATTTGCCAAATTAGGACTGACTACTAATAAAACATTAGATGTTACATTTGTAGCTGAAACAGCAAGCAATAAACACGCATTTAAGATACCAGCTAAGTTCAATGTAACTAAGATTACGCTGTTGAATACACTTAGTGGTAAGTATGAAGACTATAGTGTTAGTAGATTCTCTGTTACTACTGAAACTATAAATGTACAAGGCACCGATGTACAATATAAAGTATATACTCGTAATGATGGAACTAACGGTTCATCTTCATTTAAAATAACATTTGCTTAATTATGAGAGATAGAGGAACGTTTAATTTTAGTGGTAATCTTGAAGTAAAGAAAGATGCCCCTCTCGAAGCTAGATCGTTAGTTAATTCATATGCAGATCTAGTAAAACCAGAGACCTGGACAGATGAATAGGGAGGTATATGGAAATATGACTGTATGTTAGTTTCCTGTAAAGATAGACCTGGTAAGATATATCAATTATCTCCCGGTGCTGACTATACTAAAGAAAGCAGTTGGATTCTCATAGGAGATACGTCTGAACTTAATAATAAAGTACAATAGTTTATAAACAGCAAAGGTGCTCCAAATGGTTTGGCTTCTTTGAATGAAAGTGGTATTATTCCATCTGCTCAATTACCGTCTTATGTAGATGATGTAATAGAAGTTGATACTTTTAGTAATTTACCTGGTACTGGTGAATCTGGTAAGATATATATAGTACAAGATACTAATCTAACTTATAGATGGTCAGGTACTGCGTACGTAGAGATATCTAAATCATTGGCATTAGGTGAAACTAGTTCTACTGCATATCCTGGGGATAAGGGTAAAGCTACTACAGATAAATTGAATAGAATACCTGATAAATTAATTACTGATACAGTAAATGTAAATCAATCTACTACTGAAGCAGTTTTAAATTTTACTACTTATAGACAAGAAGCATAGCAAATAGGTAGAAATACTCTTACTATTACTTCAGCTACTACATCTCAAGCAGGTTTGATGTCATCGTCAGATAAAACTAAATTAGATGGTTTAAAAGATCAAGCTGGTATTACATCTGATATTGATGCTGTATAGACTAATTTAGAAACACATATTAATAATAAGTCTAATCCTCATGAAGTTACTAAAGATCAAGTAGGATTAGGTAATGTAGATAATACTTCTGATGCTAATAAGCCTATATCTACTGCTACACAGAATGCTTTGAATAGTAAGTTTAATGCTTCTGATGGTAATGCTTTAAAGTAGACAATAGAAAATATGCCTAATCTTGTAGTTACTGAAGGAAGGTTATCGCATAAAAATGACAGGATATCACTTAGTTTAATACAACAAGAACTTAAAGACTAGCCTAATACGGATTCAATTCTGTTAACATTTAATCCTGCAACTGATAGTACAGCTGGTATTATTCTTCCTTCAGATAAGACCAAAATAGATAAAATAATTACTAATGGTAATGGTACTAAATACTTATCTGACAATGGTACTTACAAAGAAGTGAGTGGTGAAGGTGAATCTAACATTTATGTATTTTCCCCTACAATTTCTGGAAACGGTATCAGTGAACAAGACTATAATAATTTTAAAGCTGCGGCTAATGAAGGTAAAGTTATTCTTGTTCCAAATACTTTACATAATAGAAAAATTGGGGGGTAGTTTGTTCCAATTAATTATTATGGTACTAGCAATTTTGTGTTAAGTTATATTAGACCATTAGAAGAAGCTGACGGAACATTCGTTTCTGATTTATGTATGGTCTATATATATAATACTTATGAAATTGGTGGTACAGAAGTTAGAATAACTAATGCTAAAAATTTAATAATACCTAACGTAAATACAATATTACGTCCTGTATCACTTCAAGGACAAGATGCTCAATCTAAAATAAATGAATTATTTAGTTCAGCTGGAAATTTTAAAGATGTCATTGAAGACATATTAGTCAACCACACTAGATATTATTTTCATTTTGATAATAAACTTACAAATTGTATTGAGTTAGGATGGGTTAATGCATGGAGAAATGATGAAAAAACATCCTACGAGTTACATTTTATAGTTGTTTACAATACTAATAATACTTATTATACTTCTAAAGTTTCTGTCATATATAATACTGATATAAATAATACAAAATATCATGTAACTAATTTAATTCAATCTGATAATGTTTCTAGTGCTTACGTTTTAGACAAAAATAGAGACAATCGTAAATCAGTATCATTGGTAGGTGAAGGCTTTGATGAAAATCATTGGTATCCTGTATCATTTACAGCAGACCCAAATAGCATTGTTCCTCCTTGTAACTTAATAATTTGGAATAGCCTTAATAACGATTCTAGTGGTATAAGTCCTAAACCATCTTGGGCTACAAATAATGGAGGTTTTACATTGCATGTTGATATGTCAATTATTGGAAGTGGTTGGGGTCAATATGCTAATGCTAAAAATAAATTAAATAATTATGATGGAGAATGGGGAGGAGAAACAGCAGTTGGAGAAATGTTCCAAACTGCATAGATTTCCACATTCTATATATATTTAAGAGGTGGAGCTAATTATTTTTATACTAGCGACTATGCAGATTTAAAAATGACCGCTCATTCCTCTGAAGTATTAGATGGATATAACACATACTCTATAAAGGATACACAAGGAGATATAAAAGACTTCTTTACATACGTTGAAAATGATCTATTTGGAGAAGTTAGGAATTTACAAATAGTGCATGATAATGAGTTTAACTTTGCAAATGATAGTATCGGAGGCTATGTATGGATTAACTATAGATCTAGATATGATGCTGTAACTTCAGCCAAAGCAGTATATGTAGGTAATGGTCAAGCCGGTGCAGATGGAGCTTTTGGTGCAATACATGCTTCAGGTTTCTTTAAAGAATCTGACGTTAGATTAAAATCTAATATAGCTCCTTTAAAGCATACGTTAGACCAAATATGTAACATACCTACTGTAGAGTTCAATATGCACGATAAACATCAAATAGGTACTATTGCATAGGATTTAGAGAATAACTTTGCAGAAGTAGTTAATACTGATAGCGACGGTATGAAATCTGTAGACTATTGTATGTTAGGAGTAGTAGCTATCGAAGGTATTAAGTTACTTAAGTAGGAAGTAGAAGATTTAAAGAAACAAATAGAGGAGTTGAAGAATGGAAAATAAGGCTATTCAAATTGAACCTAAGGCTGCTACAGAAATGTAGAGTTGGACAAATATTTATGATAGAGTGCCATCTCAATATAAATAGTATGTAAGCTACCCTACCACAGCTATGAATGAATGTCCTTCTAAATCAGAGATAAGAGATAAGTTTCCCGAATCTACAACTAGTTCTAATGAATTAGCTGACTACAGTTCTATTACGTTAAACTTCTCTGAAAGATAGGAATTAAGTGCTGATTCATTAGCTGAAAATTGGGTGTATAATAGCACTACACAAAGAGACATCTAGCTTAGATATGGTTCTACTGTTCTTTGCAATAATCGTGTTATTCATTAGAATATAAATGATTATACAAGTGGTTATACTACTAAAGTTACAGGTTAGTATTAGTACTTTGAAGTATTGCGATTAGATATGGGAATAGTACGTGTAAAACCTTTATACAATAATTAGACAAATATGATGAGAACTTGTACATTAGCTGTAACTGCTATGGGTAAAACTACATATATATATATCTGTCACAAGACGCAAACCCTTTTAACTAAATAAATTACTATGGAACCTACTAATGAATTAATAACTAAAGCAGAAGCTAATGCAGAAGGATTCAGTGTTGTACCTAACAATGAATGTATGACAAAAGCTGAGTTTGTTGCTGATCTGCCAACCCCCCCCTCCCATTTCTCATATGACTTTCCATTGGGAAATAAAAGGAGCATTGTAATAATAAATGGTAGCACTGCATCTAAAACTATACAGATAAATGATGATACAGTAGTACTTAATCCTAAAGATGTATGGACAAAATCTTATTATGACACTACTCCAATAGATGTAATTACACAAACAAATTTAGAATTCAGAATGATTCATTCAGAAGGTAATTCTAAAAACAATGATTCACAATGGGTTTTTCCTGATGAACATTTAAATGCACAAGCTGGAAACTATTTACTAACTGTCTCACAAACACATGAACTTTATCTAGTATCAGTATTTTATATTACACAGTAAACAATAGAAATAATGAAATATTTTACAATCGAGGAAATGACAAAGTCATCTACAGCAAAAGCTAACGGTATAGACAATACTCCTTCAGAGGAAGGGGTATTAAAGCTATAGAAGCTAATAGAGGCTGTTTTAGACCCTTTAAGGGAATGGTATGGTAAACCTATCAAAGTTAACTCAGGGTATCGCTGTGAGGCTTTAAATAAGGCTGTAGGTAGTAAAGCTAAGAAGAGTTAGCACCTATACGGCGAAGCAGCTGATATTACTGTAGGTAGTAAGACAGAGAATGAGAAATTATTCAACTATATTAAAGATAATCTTCCATTTGATCAGTTAATTAATGAATCAAACTTCTCTTGGGTACACGTATCATATAGAGAAGGGAGATTACGTAAACAAGTACTAGCGCTATGAAAACAATCCTATATCAGCCTTTATTTATAAATCCTTAGGCATACTTTGTATTTCCTTAGTTGTATCATATAGAGAAGGGAGATTCCTATATTGAACCTGCTAATATTACTGGGTAGCTTATTATAAATGATTTAACCAACGTTAGTGTCGTTGGAAATACTTGGAATGGCTGTCACGGCGCCATCATAGTCGCCAACCGCAGCTTCACCGAAGAAGAGATAAACTGGCTAAAACAAAACTGGGATAAGATATGAGAAATAACATCTTAGGTGCGGTGGTATATCTATCCACCGCCATAGTATTCGGTGGCAGCACTGCACTGCTGATGCTCTTTATAAAGGAAAACAGCGACCGTTGCCACTACTATAACGGCAAGTGGAATAAAAAAGACTTAGCAATTGGAATTTCATCTATAATATTGGGATCTATTGCTAAATATTTTATAACTTTAATTTAACAAACTTATGATAAAACAAGAAAATCCTAACTTTTTAGCATCTGTTTACGCTCCTAATCCAATGGAAGTAACATATTGGATTGACTTATCTACTGATGCTAATGGTAATGTAATTAAAAGTTATACAGGCAATGACTGGTTACCGGTTAATTACTTTACTAATACTGATTAGAGTGTAGAAATAAAGAAACTGAAATAGGAAATTGCAGATGAGGTAAATAGAGCTAAACAAGCTGAACAGAAGTTAACCAATGACCTAAACGGTAAAGCAAATAAGTCTACTACATTGGCAGGTTATGGTATTAATGATGCTTATACTAAATTAGAAACAGATGCTAAGGCTATCGAAATAGCACAAGCCGAATGTGCCAGATTAGTTGCCTCTGCTCCTGAAACTTTAAATACATTAGATGAAATAGCAGCTGCATTAGGTGACGATCCTAACTTTGCTACTACTATAACTAATCAATTAGGTACTAAAGCAAATAAGTCTGATGTATATACTAAAAGTGAAGCAAATAATAAGATAAATACTGCTGTAGCTAATAAAGTAACTTCTACAGATGTTACTCAGATTAAAGTAGTAAATGAAATACCTGAAGTAGGTAGTTAGACTCCTGGTATATTGTATATTAAACTTTCAGCTTAATTATGGGACAAGTTGGTTTAAATAATTTAACATTCCAAGAAGTTGCTGCTAATGGGAAATCCGTTCAAGAGATGTGGTTGAACGGTTCTTAGATATATGCTGCAGGTGACTTATGGTATGGAGTACGTTTTACAGGTAGTAGTCCTGATGGAGTAAGAACTGGTAATATGCAAATGCATAAAGACCTACCAGTACAATCATTATTCAAAGGCTGTAGACTTACTTCTGATGGTACTATTAAATACTTTAATGCTACAGATTGGGATCATTACGAAGATGGTTCTGAAGTAACTAATAGCATTGAAGATGGTAATGATATGGTTGAATTACCTGATGCATATTATACTGTGGTAGTACACGGAGACTATGATTGGGAAATCAGAATGTCTTTGTATCCCTTAGAAGGATATACTAAGTTTAGTAAGAAGTATTGCTCTGCATATGAAGCTTATAGAGACGGCAGTACCTTATACTCAATTAGAAATCAAGTACCTACTGTAAATACTAATAGAGCTACTTTCTTGACACAGGCTCGTAATGGTAGAAGTAATAGTTATGCTATCTATACTTATGAGATACATAAGTTTATTACTTGGTGTTATGTAGTAGAATATGCTACCCTTAATAGTTAGAAAGCAGTTAACACAGCATTGACCGAAGAAGGTTATCATCAAGGTGGACTTGGTAATGGTATTACTAATGGAGTTAAGAAAGAAAACGGTGCTGATAGATGGGCTTTTGTACCTACAGGTACTACTAATTCATTAGGTAATGGTTCTGGTCAAGTACAGTATTCATACGTTAATACAGATGCAGAAGGTACTGAAACACAAGCCAGTCAATACGCTAATAGATATAGAGGTATTGAGAATCCATTTGGTCATGTATGGAAGAACTGTTGTGATATTGTTGTAACAGGAACAGACAATAAGATATACGTCACCAACAACAAAGAGAATTTTGGCATAGATAAATCGTTATATGAAGACAGTGGTTTAACTACTCTAACTACCAACGGACAATGGGTTAAACGCATTACAAACAATGCAGCTGCTGACTTATTCTGTTAGGAAGGTGGAGCTAGTCCTACTACGTATTTCTGTGATCATTATTGGACGAATGCTGTAGAAGCTGACAGAACTTTACTGTTGGGGGCTGGCACGGGTTATGGTTCCGGTGTGGGTTTGTTCGGTCTGCATTCTGGCAGTGGCCTTAGTCATGCGGCTGCTAATGTCGGTACTCGTCTGGTATATATCCCTTAATTATTAACAAATAGGTTGTCGTTCTGGATTGAACAAGTAAGTTAGATAGGGGCTAACACGAGTAATAGTTCCAATGTAGGTTTATTCAATCTGAATTCTAACAATGACCTTAGTAATGCGAATGCTAATGTCAGTACAATGAAGCACGATTATCAGAGAACTATCAGTGATTTTCAGATTATTTTTGAGGAACGAGACCTTGCCTCTTGGCAAAATATAACTAACCTAAACGAGTGTGTTGGTAACTTCGGTGAAGACTCACTTAGGTGCTTCAGATGAAAAGATATAATAATTTATTTGAAAAGATTGTTTCAATAGACAATCTATATTTAGCTGATAAGAAAGCTAAAAAGAATAAGAGTAATAGAAATGATATTAAGGAGTTTGACAAGTATAAAGATAGTTTATTGGTTAGATTACAAAGTACACTGATAAATCAAACTTATACTACCTCTAAGTATGATACATTTATAATTAGAGAACCTAAAGAAAGACTTATATTTAAATTACCTTATTATCCTGATAGAATTGTTCATCATGCTATTATGAATATATTAGAACCAATTTGGCGTTCTGTATTTATTACTAATACTTATAGTTGTATTAAGAAGAGAGGAATTCATAAGGCATTATATGATGTACAAAGCGCATTGAAAGATAAATAGAATACAGTATATTGTCTCAAGTTAGATGTAAGAAAGTTTTATCCAAGTATAGACCGTGAAATATTAAAGTAGATAGTTAGAAAGAAGATTAAAGATAATAAGCTACTTGCATTATTAGATGGTATTATAGACTCTGTAGAAGGAGTTCCTATTGGTAATTATCTTTCTTAGTTCTTTGCCAATCTTTATTTGTCATACTTTGATCATTGGCTTAAAGAGGATAAAGCTGTAAAGTATTACTTCAGATATGCAGATGATATGGTAATACTTCATAGTGATAAAGAATACTTAAGACAATTACTTGATGAAATAAGAGAGCAGTTAGGCACACTTAAATTAGAAATTAAAAGTAATTATCAGATATTCAGAGTAGAAGATAGAAGTATATCTTTTGTAGGATATAAAATCTATCACGATTATACTTTGATTAGAAAGAATATTAAACACAAAATGTGTAAGAAAGTTGCTGCTATGAATAAACTTAAGCACATGACTTATAGTGAATATAGGCAGCAAGTCTGTAGTCATATTGGTTGGATGAAATATTGTAATGGTATCAATCTACTAAAGAAGATAATTAAGTATCATTAGTTGATTGAATATGCTAGAAGCTCGTAAGAACCGCTATTAGTCTTAACTAAGTTTAATCGAGTAATAGCAACTTATTTACAATGTAAACGTTTATTAATTATAATCTCGAACAATTTTCAGAGTCCCTGCCGATTTTAAACCCCTTATGAATCAGCTGGGACTTTTTTGATTTACACTTTATATCATTTACTATCTATGAATTATTATCAGTTAGGAGAGCATACAATGCCTATATTTAAAAACATGTTTAGTAGTACAAAGAAATTAGCATCTGCTGCATTAGGTGGATTAATATCTCTATACTCACCAGTATATGTTCCTATTACAGCTCTAGCTGGCATTATCATAGTTAATACTTTATATGAGTGCAAAGTAAATAAGAAATATAAAGACGATGAAATATTAGCACGTTCAAGGAGATTAACTTCAAAAATATTCTATAAGCTAAGAGATGCAATAGTTGCTATATGTGGTGCGTTTACTATTGAGAAGTTTATAGTAACTTCTATAGATTTACACGCTATTGAGTTTATAGCAGGTGCTATAGCTTTAGTAGAATTCTTCTCCTTACTTGAGAACTTAGGTAAACTACATCCTAGATGGAAAGTGTGGAATATACTTAAGAAGATAGCAAAGAAGAAAGGGGAATAGATATTAGATGTCGAATTAGATGGAGAACTTTCAGATGATACCAATAGTAATAAAGATAATTAATTGGTTCAGTAACAATATCAGAATAGTCGCAGTAGGTTTAGTTAGTTTACTTATTGCGACTGTTTTGTTTTAGAACCGTTAGTTAAATAAAAAGAATGCAGAGATTAACAGAATAACTAACAATATTAGAGCTTATGAAGAGATAGCATCTAATAAAGAGGCACACAATAGAGTATTACAACTTACTATAAATGAACTGAATAATAGTAAGGATAGCTTGATACAATAGATAAATCAAGTAAAGAAAGATAATAAAGTCAAAGATAAGAATCTAACCAATGTAAGTGTAATCAATACTGAGATTAAGGATTCTGTGAAAACAGTAATTAAAGAGAAGTTAATAGACTTCGATAAAGAGTTAAAACTTAATGACTTAACAACTATCATAGTTAGTAGAAAGGATTCAATCCTAACAGCCAAAATAGATATAAAAAACTAGTAGACAATATTCGTAACAGAAAATAAAGAATATAAGAATACTTATAAGAACTGGCTAGTTAGATTCTTTCACTTTGACTTTAAAAAAATATATATCAAAAATTACCAGATAGTAAATAGCAATCCGTTGATCAAAGTAACGGATACACGGGTAATAGAAATTCCCGACAAATAACATATTCAAAACAATATTAATCAATAATAATATGCATAGAATATTTCGTGTGAAGGCTTACGAGAAAGAACACGGACCTCACTTCAATGAGGAATATGCTCGTAAAGCTGTAATGAAGATGGAAAATGAGGATGGTACTCGTGGACAACATTGGTCATTAGAGGAAACTTCTGCTCTAGCTAGTCAGTATGGTATATCACTTAGTGGTAAATTCAACCGTTACGATTGGTATGTAGCATTGAATATGGTATACTCTGATTATTACAAAGTACTGCTCAACATTACCGGATCTAATAATGTTAAACATTACGTAGAATTTGCTAAAGCTTGGCTGAATGACAAAGACATTGACGAAGGTAAAATGTGGTATTATTATCAATACGTAATGTGTGACAAGATTAGAGAAGCCGAAATGGAATGCTACGAAGAAGAACTTGAAAAACATGAAGTAAATGAAGAATCTTACGGAATGTTTAGACGTGGTTCTAGAGGTGGTAGAAGTAGAGGTGGTATGAGAGTATACAGATCATATCCTTTGTATCATGAAGAAGATACAGAAGATTATGATAGATATGATCGTGAAAATGAGAAAGAATACAATCCTTATAATGAATATAGTCGTAGTGGTAGATCTACTCGCTATATCAGATATTAATAAAAATCAATTTTAAAATAAATCAATTATGTTAGAAGATAGAATTATTGTGCAAGATCGTGGTATTGATGCTGGTCTTGCTGCTTTAATGCAAAATGCTAATAAAGGTAGTATGGATCCCGCTGCTTTGCTTGCCATGATGAACAATAACGGCATGGGCGGTAATGGTGGCTGGTGGTGGATCTGGATCATATTACTGTTCTTCTGTTGGGGTGGTAATGGTTTTGGTTTTGGTAACCGTAATGCAGGTGCTTTAGCTTCTGAATTGAATACCGATGCTAATACTAATCTGTTGATGCAGGCAATCAATGGTAACAAAGATGCTATCAGCACACTTTCAACTACTTTGAACTGTGATATTAATTCTGTTCAGACTGCTTTGAATACTATCAATACAGGTGTAAGCCAGATAGCTTGTGATACTAAACTTGCAAGTTGTGAAGTAATCAATGCTATTACTTCTGGTAATGCTTCATTAGCTTCTCAGTTAGCTAGTTGCTGCTGCGATGTTAGATCATCTATAGCTGATGTAAATAACAATATTACTAAGATGGGTTATGAAAGTCAATTATCTACATGTAATTAGACTAATACATTACAGAATGCAATTACTTCTGGTTTCAACGCTTTAATGGCTGACAATGCTACTAAGTTTAACATTGTAGGGTCTAAGATTGATGCTCAAACTCAAATTATTAATGATAAATTCTGTCAGCTTGAAATGCGTGAAATGCAGAACAAGATTGATTCACTTCGTCAAGAAAACAATCAATTAGCTTTGTCTGCTTCACAGTAGGCTCAAACAGCAAATATAGTTAATTAGCTTAAACCTGTTCCGGTTCCTGCTTATTTAACTTATAATCCTTATGGCTGCAATGGTGGCTTTGGATATAGTTATGGGTATAATGACAACTATGGTTATGGTTGTGGATGCTAAGAAAGGAGGTAATTATGTTTTATCCTTTCTTAAACTATTTTAATAGAAATAGAGTACGCACTGTAGATAATTATGGTATTCCTGTATTAAGGACGAACTATGTTACTACAGACACAACCAGTACTTCTGTAACGTACGGATTATGTCCTAGAATATGGAGATAGTTACCTTGTCAAGGATTATTTATACTTCATGTAACTTCTACTCCTGCTAGTACCGCTACTGCTACAGATTTAGTATTTTTAGATCCGTGTGCGTTTAATAATAGAATGATAGACAATACTGCTACTGTTATTACTTCTACTGGAGCTAAAGCTTTATTGAATGGTTCTGGAACACAAATGACTAATAATGAAATATTAACTGGAAATAGATATTTGATTTATTATAATAAGTGTGACGGTATATTTCAAGTAATAAATCATATTGTTACACCTGCAACTCCCGCAGCTTAATAATAACTAAGGGCTCTTAATTGAGCCCTTAAAATCTTATGCTTATGTTATTCAATCAATTAAATATAGGTGATAAAGTATATATAATAGAAGTAATAGGTACTTTCAAGAAGACAACCGAATATAATGAAGGTTAGGTTACTTAGGTAAGCAATGTGTATGAAGAACCATTACCGCCTGGTTAGTTTCCTATGCCTAATCAATAGCGTAAAAAACTAGTGGATATAACTATTCAATGTAATGGAGAATCTAAAAAGTTTACTATACCTGAAAATAAATCAACTATAACAGACAGCTCTTTAGGTTTAACTATATCTACAAATAAATAGGAAATAATAAGTATAGTACGCGGTCAGTATAATACTTATAAATAGAGAAAAGAAGCTATAGCAAAGTGTGATGAAGAAATGTCTAAGTGTCAATAGCTATTAGATAAGTTAGAGGTAACCAATGATACAGACAAAGAAGATTCAAAAATAACAGAGCTTCAAAAAGAAATAAACGAATTAAAGAATATCATAAGGAAAGCAAATCAAATGGTTCCTCAACCTATGAAAGAGATGTTACCATAGGATATGAAAGATGCAATGAATAAGGTTGGTCAATAAGATCAACCTTTTTTTATTTTAAGGCTGTGTAAGAAGAGCTATTAGTTATTTAAAGGGATTGTAAGGGTGAGCATATAAAATGCAGCTACGGGCTTTAAAATGCGTTTTAGTCTGTATTAACGTTAATATTTAATAAAATGAGTCTTAATAATCTTATTGATAATATTTTATAGATTGTTCGTAATAATAATATAGCAGAATCAGAACATATTTCAAGACATTAGATTGAATTATGGATTCACTATTATAGAGCAATGCTTATAAAGTAGGCTATTGATAAAGGTTACGATGTTGATGAAGCGTATGTCACCACATTAGAACCTATTCATCTAGACAGAGTACAAATAGTTCCTGGTAAGTTTGTATTCGTTGGTGAGAAAGAATTACCTACTTTAATCAATTTCAGATATAAACCAGGAGTAATAGCTGTACGGGATATGTTTGGTAACCTAATATAGTTAGGTAGTTATACTAAAGCTAAATTGTAGAAGTATAGAAAAGCTACATGTAAAGACTATATTGCTTGGGTTAAGAACAATAAGATATATGTCGAAGGAGATTCTAATCAGTTAGAGTACATAAGTATAGATGTAATACTTTAGGATCCTACTAAGGACATACCCTGTTATAACCCAGATGATGAATATCCAGTTCCATCAGCTATGGTACCTATTATTGTGTAGATGATATTAGAGAAAGAATTAAGAGTTATGGTAGCTTCACCTAGTGATGTTACTAATGATTCTAAGGACGATAATCAGAATAGATATAGTAATAAATGAGAGAAAGAGTAAAATATAAAAGAAAGAGCTATACTATTGCTGATTTCTATATTAATTATAAGAATCAAATAGATACTAATACTTAGTATGATGTTGACTTAAAAACATATAAGGCAATAGTAACAGATTATTTTAAGTATATTAGAGATGAAATAATGTAGAACTGCAAAGAATTTAAATTACCTTGCAGGCTAGGTACTTTATAGATAATAAAGCATCAACCAAAAGAATTCTCAGGTAAGAGTTTGAGATGGGATTGGAAAGCTACTAAGGAAACAGGTAAACCTGTATATTTACTAAATGATCATAGTGGCTATTTTAAGTACAGATTTTATTGGTGTAAGAAGAATTGTCTGTTAACTAACAAGAGTAAATATCAATTTATAGCTTCAAGGGAAAATAAGCGCACGCTAGCTTCTATAATTTTCGCGAAGCTCAAAGATTATAGAGAATTATGATAAACAATAGAATGATTAGCTCCAAGACAGTTCTAGCAAAGGTTATTTCTGATCTAGATTTAAAGGAAGAGGAAATCAAGATATCAGATATTTCTGAATGGATCTGTGAAGGTTTACTTAAGATTGGAGCTATACAATAGTATGAACATAAGGTAACCATATTACCCGTTAAATGTCATTAGGCTTCCTTACCGTGTGATCTATATAAGTTAGGTTAGGTAGCATTTTCATTTTGTAATAATGGTGGTTGGTTACCTATGAGAAAAGCTACATCCAGCTTTGGAGTATACCATGATAAATGTGTAGATAAGCCGTGTATGCTTATACCTGATGCTGGCTTAATACCTTTAGTAAAGAACTTATTTAATTTAGTATCTGATAGAGAAGCTTTAGATAAACTTAATTCAGATTCTAATATGCGTGATACTTTAAGTGCTTTAGTAAATCAATATACAGTAGCTAGTCCATCTAACAGATATGTAAATGGTAAATTTGCTCACACCGATGGTACAATGTACAGCGCAGATTTATAGTATATGACTAAACCTGGCTATATTATGACTAATATACCTACTGGTTTTATTAAAATAGAATATTACGCTATATTTACTGATGAAGAAGGTATGCCTATGATACCAGATATGGAATCCTATAAAGAAGCTTTATTGTGGTATGTTACATTAAAATTAATGTATCCGAGAAAGCTAAAGGGACAAATATCTTAGTAGGATTACTTAGAAATGAAGACTAGCTGGAACTACTATAGAAAGTAGGCTTATGCTGAAGCTATGTTACCTGGAGTAGATGAACTGGAAAGTATCAAAAATACCTATCATAAGCTTTATCCAGAATTTAATGATCATGATACTTTCTTTAGTACTACTGGTGAAGAACAAATACTTTATAATTAGAATAGATTATGATTAGTAATACAGCTCAAATAAATACATTTTATGGTGGAATGAACACTGATAGTGCCGCCAGTATGTTACCAAGTAATCAATATAGATTTGGTTAGGATGTTCGTATCATTACTGATGATTCTAGTACTAGTGGTGTTCTTTAGAGTGTAGAAGGCGCTAAGAAATATAATTACGGCATTAAAGGTACAGAAGAAATAATAGGTACAGCTACTATAAATGATATTGCAGTAATTGTTACTAAGTTAGTTGACGGTTATAATAAAATATATCGTATAGAGAATTTTGATTCTCCTAATTTAATTAGTACTATTGTATTATAGGGTAAATTAAAACTATGTGAAAAAGCTGATTCAAATCAGTTAAGTATAGTATTAAATTACGAAACACAGTCCAATATTAAAGCTTACTTTACTGATGGAAACTCATCTATTAAAGTAATCAACATTATGAGTGATAAGTATATAAAGTACCCTAATGTCGATAATCCTTTAGTAGATGCAGATGGTAATATACTTAATCCTGATAGTATTGATATAATACCTCTGTCTCTTATACACATCTGACGCTGCCGACGATCGCATAAGTG
>ENA-OYXL01000045-OYXL01000045.1-human-gut-metagenome-genome-assembly--contig:-NODE-45-length-48381-cov-16.840169_pt1 | contig 48381 bp, 62 predicted proteins | sample MGYA00244845_ERZ653422 | MGnify/ENA primary metagenome ERZ653422 (study PRJEB26926, sample SAMN06164903) | human gut metagenome | biome: ENVO:00009003; feature: ENVO:2100002; material: ENVO:00002003... | reverse complement strand
GATTCGCCTTAGTCTCGTGGGCTCGGAGATGTGTATAAGAGACAGATATAGAATAGATTTATTGATATACTACATTTTATTCCTAGGCTCTCTATAGAAAAATAGTTTACTTTGTTCCGTTGTTTATCAATTTTTTATAACTCATTGAAAATCAGATAAAAACAGAGAAACAAAAAAAAATTTTGCGAGAATGGAAAATTTGTCTTTATAGATTAAAGCAGTACATTTAACAAACAATTAACATACGAGATTATTAAGTTATAAAAGTAATTAGTAATTTTGCAATATGGAAAATATCTAATATATAAAATCTATAATATGGTAAAATTACAAGGCATACAGGTAGATGTTGTAGGAAGCACAGACTTCTTATTAGCTGAACATGCTCTTTTTACAATAGAATTTGAGTATGATAGTAAGCTTTTAGTCTGTCATACTTGCGCAGCTACTGTGAAAAGAACTCTTGAAAGGCTAATAAGAAAAATACTTGGCCCCAAAGAGACAAATTTATCGCTCAGGCAAGCATTACTACAAAGCGAATACATAACCGTGCAAATAAAAGAGCTGAATACAAATAGTTTGCATGAGATACTTGGAGCAAAATATGATTTGATAAAAAGCAGTATGACTTACATGCCTTATGGCCACAATTCATTATCTATGGGGCTAGATAAGAATGAAAAGCTTTATGCTAATATGCTTATGGCATCTTTGATGGATGAAATAGATAAAAATGCAAAAATAGAGGCTGTTGGTGAAAAGCAAAATAGTATTTTATTTTCAAGAGCAAAGGAAGTTCATGCTTACGATAAAACAACCGGATTATATATAAAAAGTTTTTCATCTACTAAAGAGGCCTCAAATAATACAGGTATTTGCCAAAGTAATATAAGCATGTGCTGTAGAGGTCATATTAACACAGCTGGAGAATATATATGGTCTTATGACAAAGCTAAAGCAATAGAAATACCAGAAGATAGAAGAAAGAAGCAAATTGTGGCTCCTCCAACAGCTGCTGAGCTTCAATCAAGAAGAATACAGTTTATTAAAGAGAACCAAATATGAGCAAAAAGGATAAAATAGCAGAGCAGCTTAGTGATTTACTGCCGGACAGACCTAAAATGCCTGGCCTCAGTAATCCTGACACATCAAAAATGGTGGAAGAAGAGGCTACGCGCATTAAAGCAAGACAAGATGCTAAAGAAGTAGCACGCATAAAATATCTTGAGAAGCAAAAATTGCGTAAACTAGAAGACAAACAGGCCAAACGCCAATCTTTAGCCGAAGAGTTAGGATTGGATGAAATTCCAGATGGGCAAACAGCTCATCAAGCTGAACAAATAGCCGAGCAAAAGAAGAAAGTTGAGGCGATTGAGGCCATTGAGGCACAAGTCGTTCAGCCTTTGCATCCCGTAGAGTTGGCAGAGAATACACCCGGCAATAAAACTTATTCAAGTGTTACTACGCGAGCACTTCAAATGCAAGGAACTACACGCCCAGAAGTGCTCAAACTGCTTACATCATTGAACATTAACTTAAATGTTCAGCTTTCAAAGCAAGATACGGCTAATTTATTGGCTTGTTTGTTGACCTGTAATGAAGCTCAACTTGCGGCTCTATATAATAATAAGAAAATACCTATCGTCATTAAAACAGTCATTAAAAGACTGCAGGAAGATGCAAAACTTGGTAATATAGAGACAGTTGAGAAGTTATGGGATAGAGTATTTGGCAAAAACGCTATGTCTCTTAACCTTCCAGAGCAAACTCAATTAGAAACTGGCATTTTGCCAAATGTGCCAGTCTCACGAGAGGCTTATATCGTTATTAGAGATACATTATTAAAATAATAAAATTATGTGGATATTAGAAAGTAATAGAATTAAGCATTTTATATATGCAATACCATGCGCTATGTTCCTAACAATCCTTTGTGTAATTGGATTGGCATCTGGAATGGAGTTTAAGGACAGGCAATACGGTAATAAATGGGATTGGCTTGATTGGCTAGCTACTATTTTAGGTGGTTTAGTTGGTCAATCTTTACAGACTCTATTTATATGGTTAATAATTTAATGTCTATGTCACAAGAAAGATTTAAGTCATTAAAGGAGATGCAAAATGAGATAGACGCCGACAAAGGCGGAACCGTAAATCCTAAAGAGCTATTGAGGCTTGAACTTTTAACATCTTTTGAGAAATATACAAAATGTATGTTCAAAGCCCAATACCATAGGTCATTTATAGTAGCTGAGCATCATAAAAAGATGTTCTCAGCTCTTCAAGATGTTGTAGATGGCAACTGTAAACGTCTTATTATTAACATAGCACCTCGATACGGTAAAACTGAGCTTGTAATTAAATCATTTATATCATGGTGCTTTGCTCTCAATCCAAAGTGCAGGTTTTTGCATCTATCATATTCAGATATACTTGTAAATGATAACTCAGATACAATCAGGTCTATTATGATGGAGCAGCTTTATACAACTCTTTTTCCACAATCGGCCCTCGCATCTGAAAAAGGGTCGGCCAAGAGGTGGAAAACCAAAGCTGGAGGAGAACTATATGCTGTATCAACTCAAGGTCAGGTAACAGGTTTCGGCGCAGGAAATGTTGATATTGACCCAGAACTCGACAAAATGGATGGTGGCAATAACATTTTTGCATTCGATGACCACACAAATGAAATGCTGAACATGATTGGAGCTACTACTAACATATTCCAAGGTGCGATTGTCATTGATGACCCAATCAAGCCAGAAGATGCTGAGTCAGATATAGTCCGTGAGCGTATCAACATGCGCTTTGAGAACACAATACGTAACCGTACTAACTCGCGTAATACTCCAATCATAATTATTATGCAAAGACTGCATGAGCATGACTTGTGTGGCTATTTGCAAGAAATAGAGCCAGATGAGTGGACAGTATTATCACTTTCTGCAATTCAAACAGACCCAGAAACAGGAGAAGAGCATGCATTATGGCCTATGAAGCATACATTGGAAGAGCTCTATAAGATGAGGGCACTTAATCCAGTTGTGTTTGATACACAGTATATGCAAGACCCAACTCCTAAAGAAGGCCTTATGTACGCAGATGGCTTTAGAACATATCGAAGAGAAGAGTTACCAACCGGCAATAAGGCAATTCAAAAATGGAATTATACAGATACTGCCGATACAGGAGCAGATGACCTATGTTCTATATGCTTCATAAATACGCCCGAGTATGCATACGTAACAGATGTGCTATTCACAGATGCTCCTATGGAAGTGACTGAGAATAAGAATGCAGAGATGCTCACTAGAAACCAAACAGTAGAGTCACTAATCGAGTCAAACAACGGTGGTAGAGGTTATGCACGTAATGTTAAACGCATACTAAGAGTTGAGATGAAAAACTTTAGATGTGCTATACGAACATTCACACAAACCGAAAATAAGAAAACACGTATTTATATTAATTCGGCTTGCGTTATGAATGATATATTATTTCCAGAAGGATGGGAAAAGAAATGGCCTAAGTTCTATAATGCCTTAATGTCTTATAGAAAAGATAACAAAAAGCGAAATCAGCATGATGATGCGCCAGATGCATTAACTGGGGTATATGAAATGCATGCTAAGAAAGGTGGCAAGAAGAAAATCAGAACTCGTAATTGATATGGAAAAGATGATAAGCCCAAATGGTGTAAAAGCCAATATGTGTTGTGCAAGTTGCTTATACAACTCTGTACGATTTTTTACAAGCCGGAATATAAAAAGATGGTGTACTAAGAAAGATAAAGCTATAGTTGATGGTAGGAGTAAATGTGGATATTATGTAATGGCTAAATTCTTTCAAGAACGAGGCTATAAGGTAATAAAAGATTAAATTCTCGCATTATTCTCGCAAATAGAGTCATTCGATTTATATAGAGATAATCTATTATATTAGTAAGAAATTTGAGTTTGCGAGAACATAAATTGAAATTTTTCAGTGTTAAATATGTTAAAAAGCAATTAGGTTTCTATATTTATTAGTATATTTGTACAGTGAAGAAGTAAAACTTCAACACAGAAAACAGATAATTCGATGCTAGTTAAGGGTAGCTGCTCGGTAATGTATAACAATTAAAATTATAAACAATCATGGGATTAAATTGTGGATGCCCCGCAGGCGCACATATTGCCGACCTTGAAATTGCAGAATGCAAGGAGAGCATGGGGCAAGTACAAAAAGTCGCATTCCAGCGTGTTTATAAAACTGCTGGAGAACTGAACTCCGTCGCTGACCCGACTAAGAAGGCATCGTTTGCAACTTTGTTTTCTGCAGCTAACGGTACTAAGATGACAATTTCTCCTTATATCCAGGGACCTACCTCTGAACCTGGTGCAGCTCGCACATTCGGCGGTGGTAACCAGACACTTGGAGGTATTGAAATTACCATTGGCCGTGAGCCGACTACGTTCAATGCTGTAATTTATCAGGAAAGTCAGAAGACAATTGCACAGTTGAAACAGTACATGTGCGAAAATGTCGGTGTTTGGCTGGTTGACGAAAATGGCAACATTGGCTGTCTCGTTGATGATGTAGATAAGCCTACAGCTTACATGCCTATTCCTATTGGCAAACTGTTTGTAGGTGATAAGAAGCTCGGTGGTTTTGAAGAGCCTGATAGCAATACTATTGAATGGTCCTTCTTCCCTAACTGGAGCGATAAGTTCTATATCATCAAGCGTGAAATACTGGACTTCAACCCTCTTACTGATTGGGTAAATGTGGCTTCTGCTGGAGCTTAAAACTTTTCAGCTATGAGAAAAAAGAAAGAACAAACAGTAACGCTAGTTGTGCCCAAGCATAATATCAAGCAGGAATTTGGCATTGAACATGCTGAGCGCCTGCTTGATATGGGCCCACAGCTTAATGGAGGATGGGAATTACCTAGCGATAGTAATTATACATATAGCGAAGAAAATGGCCTTAGAGTTAAATCAGATAAAGCAAATTCTGCAAAAACCGTCTAAAAGACAGGTTATTCAGAAGGCTGTAAATATGCAGCGCCGTCTTAGGTTTCATACTGAGACGAATATTGCTGTATCTGATATTAACCAACCTACTACTATTTTCTTACAATGGGTTAAAACACTTCTCCCAAAGGATAAATTCAACATTTTCCTTCAGTTGTTCAAATTTCCGTTGCCTACTCCTGCCGTAGTTGAGGACGTCTATAGAGAGCTCGAAAGAGTTTTCTATAGCCGTAACTCATCTAGCTCATACCAGTTTACTGACTCTGAGCTTGCAGAAGACTGGGCTAATTATAAGAAGAACTCTCTAAATGAGCCCGAGGTATGGAAAACAACTGGATGGAAAAGAATGCAGGTATCGCCTAACAGTATTTTGGTGGTTGACTTACCACAAATTCAAAAATCATCTCGCCCAGAGCCATATTTTTATTGGCTTGAGATTGATGCTGTTATTGATTATCAGCTTTCAAAGCTTGATGACAATGCTTTTGAATGGCTTATTTTTAATCAGCCAAACCATCAGATAGCTGTGTTTGATGATACTTACATAAGAGTTTATCAACTGAACGAAAAGAACGAAATTCAGTCTCTAGTTTCAGAAGCAAGTCATGATTTAGGGTATTGCCCTGCTCGTTTCTTTTGGTCTACTCAGCTTAACGAGAAAAACAAAGACCTTAAGAAAAATCCAATTACCAAGGAACTATCAAACCTTGATTGGTATTTGTTCTTTGCTTTGTCAAAACAGCATTTAGATTTGTATGCACCTTATCCTATATATAGTGCCTATGAAGCTGATTGCAATTTTGAAAACAATGAGACTGGTGATTATTGTGATGGTGGCTTTCTGCGCAATGCAAAAGGAGAATATAAAATCCTTAATGATGGCACAGTTGAAAGATGTCCATGCTGCAGTGAGAAGCGCATAGCTGGTCCTGGTTCATTCCTTGAGGTCCCGGTGCCAAATCAATCTGAAGGAGTGGCTGATATGCGTAATCCTGTGCAGATTACCACTATTGATAAAGACTCGCTTGATTATAATGTCAGTGAGTGTGCAAGGCTAAAAAATGAGATTGTTATCTCTGTAGTTGGTTCAGGAGGAACAGTAAGTGAAAAAGAAGCAATCAATGAAACGCAGGTAACTGCTAACTTTGAGAGCAAAACATCTGTTCTTAATGCTCTAAAGACCAACTTTGAATTGGCACAAAAGTTCATTGAAGATACTATTTGCAAACTCAGATATGGAGATGCTTTCATCTCATCATCTATTAGTTGGGGCACAGAGTTTTACGTTTTTACTGTAACGGAATTATACTCTAAGTACAAACAAGCAAAGGAAAATGGTGCATCTAACTCAGAGCTTGATGCCATTTCGCAACAAATTCTTGAAGTTGAGTATCGCAACAATCCTTTGGTACTTCAGAGAATGTTGATTTTGAAGCAACTAGAGCCATATCCACATAAGACACTGGACGAGGTAATAAAGTTGTTTGAAAAAGGGTTACTAGATGAAAAGCTTGTAAAACTGAAAATCAATTTTAATACTTTGGTTGATAGGTTTGAGCGTGAAAACATTAACATAATTGAGTTTGCATCTAAAAAACCGCTGAGAGATAAAATAAATATCATAACAAATAAACTTTTAGAATATGTCACAGAAGATGGACTTACAACAGCTACAGAGCCACAGTCTTGAAGAAGTTAAAGCTTATAAGAAAGAGGCTCAAAAACGTAAAGCTGAGCTTGAAGCCTTGAAAGCTAAAGGTGGTAAAGCATGGACACCTGCATTGCAGGAAGAACTTGATGATGTGGCTTTGTTCTTGGTAGACGTTGATGACGTCATTGAAGAAAAAGCCGCAAGTTCTAGTGGAGAAACTGCCAATAAAACTACTTCTTATAATCCAGCACCTGGAACAGAGAAGATGGTACACCTGTCATTGGTACAAGGCCGTCGTTTCAATCCGCTTACTGGTGAAGAAGAGTCAAAAGTATTTACTCAGTTGTTTACATTTGCAGAATGGCAGCTGTTCAAGAAGAATTACAAAAATCTTGGCTATACTGTTATGGCCGCTTTGCATGACCCTTATGGAGATGCAGCAGAGATTGTAACGAAAACTAATTAACAACTTAAAATTCAAAGCTATATGTTAACAATTGAGATGTTACGACAAAGTTCAGCTCTTGCAGGTCTAACTGATGCTCAGTTTACTGCTATTGCTGAAATGTCAAAAAATGACGAAAATACTGTCATCGGAACAAAAATTGGTGCTTTGCATGGCCAGTATGATGCTGATATTCTCGGCATTACCGGCATTAAGAAAAAAGATGGCGAAAAGAGCTATGACTATGCAAAGCGTGTGCTTGGTGAGTATAAAACCAAGGCTGAGTCAGTAAAAACTGTTCAGGCAGAACTTACTGCAGCTAAAGCAAAAGTTGCTGACCTTCAGTCAAAACTTGAAAAGAATTCTGGCGATGAAACTTTGCGTCAACAGCTGAAAGATGCTAAAGCGCAGGTTACGCAGCTTCAAACTCAGTTGCAGGCAAAAGAAACAGAGTTTAGCTCTAAAAAAGCTGAGTATGAAACAGCAATAAAGAATACGCACGTTGATTATGCATTTCAGGCAGCTGTTTCTGGGCTTAAGTTCAAAGCCGGTATTACTGACACAGTTCAGAAGGTATTGCTGAATTCTGCAAAAGCAGAAGTACTTTCTAAAGGTACTCCTGATTTTATAGATGATGGCCAAGGTGGCAAGAAGCTTGTTATCCGCGGAGCTGATGGCAATATCCTTAACAATCCTAAGAATAACCTCAATCCGTATACATTGCAAGAGCTTGTTATGGAAACATCACTTAAAGATGTAATCGATACTGGTCGTCAGCAGCAAGGAGGAGGAACAGGAGGCTTTGGGTCCGGTTCAGGTGGAGCAGGTGGAACACTTGATTTGTCTGGCATTAAGAGTCAGGTAGAAGCAGATAAAGCTATTGAGGCTCATTTGCTTGCAAGTGGCTTAACTCGGGACTCGCAAGAGTTTGCTGACCAGTCTTTGCAATTGAGAACTGAAAACAATGTGGCAAGTTTGCCTATTAAATAAAGAGAAAAGTGCTATGAAGGCGTAAAAGGGTAATGCACCATAGTAGCAATAATGCATAACAATTAAAAACAAAAGATTATGAGCTTAGTATTAACTCGTATCCAGAACATTCGCGCGAACTCAAATCTCGATAAGTTTGAGTATCGCCCCAGTAGATACGGTGCGCTGAATGCTTTCATGGTGCAGTCCGAAGACCCTACTGGCATCCTTACCGAGGAGTTGAAGCAGAAAGCAAGAACTTCCATCGGTAACACTCTCGAAACTCCGGTAATTAACTATGATGCCGATATTACCATTGGTGATACTCGCACATTGACAATTACCGACAGTGAAAACACTTCTAAGATGGTGCAGATTACGTTTGCTACCTATGCTTGGGGCTTCACAATTGCTCCTGCAATGTACATGAACAACGAAATCGGCATCCAGAAGGACTTCGAAACCAAGATGATGAAGTACATCTACAAGTTTGCTCAGAAGCTTGATGAAGTTGCTCTTGCAGCTTTGGCTGCTAACAAAACTGAGGTTCTGAAGAACAAACTGCTGTATGACTTCTCAGCCAATGCAGTCAATGCCAAGTGGTCAGAGCGTGAAAACGTATTTGGTGACCTCGAGGTTATGATGGGCGCAAATGACTTCTTTGGTCAGCTGCATATCATTGGTGACCCTGGTGTTGAGTCCATTATGCGTAAGCTTGAGCAGCATGGGCTTTACAATGACGTAAACAAGCAGAATGAATTTGGCAACAAGATTGTCCACTTGACAAACAATCTTGCAGCTACTTCTGGTAAATATGCTCAGGGTTATGCTGTGAATGCCGGTTCACTTGGCATGTTGACTCGTTTTGAGCGTGATTGCTTGCTTGGCACAGTTTCTGGTGATGGTCATGAGTGGGGTATTGCTACTCTGCCTCTGTTGAACATGCCTGTAGGTACTTACTTCTATGACTCTGTTGGTGACTACCACGCTATTGCTGGAGCTGCTACTGATGATATGGTTCGTACTCGCAAAGAGCATTACGGATTTGCTGTAGACGTAGCATTCTTCACCTCTTACAACAGCAACAATGCTACTCTGCCTAGTCCTATCCTTGCATTCAACATTTCTAGCGAAAATGCTGTTTATGCTAAGCCTGTTGTAGTGGTTAACTCAGAGGAAAGTCCGGTTAACACCAAGACCATCGCCTAATAGCAAGAGGTAAATTCCTTGAGTTGTTATAGCTTTGAAGGGCAGGGAGGGGCTAAGGCTAAATTAGCTTTAGTTACCTCCCTGTTTTTCTTATTAAAACTAAAGAATTATGGTTAGAGCCAACGATATACAAGATAAATTGCTTCATCTAATAGGATGGGAGCAAAATTATGATACATCAGACTTAAAAATATCTGATGCTTTAACCGTGAGTGAAAGTGGCCTATACTTTCAGCAAATTCATCCTTTGCTTACATTGCAGAATATGGCTTGTATCGCTCCGGACTTTAAGAATATGACCTTTGAAGAATATAATACTGAAAAGTCATATTCTAAAGGTAATGTAGTAAAGTATGATGAAAAGCTATATAAAGCATTACAAAAAGCATTAAACAAACAGCCTGATATTGAGTCTGAGTATTGGGTTGAAATCAATCCATTTTCTGAATGGCTTGAAAGCAAAACAAAAGCAAGCATTCAAAAAGCTATTGCAAGATATTGCAATGAAAAAATTGTGCAAGGAACATATAAAACTTTGTGCGAAAATAGAACTCTATTTGATGGAACTGGCCGTCTAGTAGATGTTGTAAAAAACAGAAAAAACTTAGTAGGTTTTGAGATTGTACCTGTAAGAGCAAAAGGCGTAACTACAAAAATCAACAAAATAGGTCTACAATTTACAGAACCTGGCGAATATACACTATATCTTATGCATTCTAGCATGGATGCGCCAGTCAAGATAATAAAGCTTAATAAGATACGTAAAAACAGCATTGAATGGTTTTCGCTTAATGATGTATATTTACCTTATCAGAGTGAAGACAATGATGCTGGAGGAAGTTGGTATTTATGCTATTTCCAATCTGAGCTTCCAGAAGGAAGTCAAGCTATCAGAAAAGACAAAGACTGGTCCAAAGAACCTTGTAACTCATGTTCGCGCAGAGAATACTTGGCTTGGATGGCATGGTCAAAATATATAGAAGTGCACCCATTTTTTGTAAATGAGGAACTAATTGAAGCTGTTAATTTCAATGATGACTTTAACAATGATTTTAAAAAGCAAGCACTTCACCTATGGGATGTTGAAAATAATCAATATACCTACGATAATAACTACGGCTTAAATCTCGAATTAACTATAAGCTGTGATATTACAGATTTTATAATTGAGCAGCGAATGTTATTCCAAGATGTTATAGCAAAACAAGTAGCAGTAGATATGCTTCGTGAATTTGCCTATAATGCTAATGTTCGCACAAACAGGCACTCAATAAATGCATCTAGACTTGATATACTATATGAAGTTGATGGAGACTCTTCGTCTATGAAAAAATCAGGTCTTAGTTATCAGCTTGATATGGCATTTAAGGCAATTAAACTTAGCACTGAGGGTATAGATAGAGTTTGCCTTCCTTGCAAAAATAATGGTGTAAAATATAGAACTGTATAACATGGCTATAAAAAGGTATAATGCAACACTTCGTAATCTTGAATACCGATTAAGGGCATTCAAAGATAGTCTGCCTATGCTATTGGAAGATATTGTCCGTGATAAAGAGGATGTAATAGTATCTGCCATAGCAGATGACCAGCTGTATCGCAGAGGTATCAACGGTAAAGGTGAAAAGATTATGGATTATATGCCTTATACTGCTAGAACCATAAAAAATAAAAAGCGAAAAGGACAGCCTACAACTCGAGTTACATTGCGAGATACCGGGGCTTTTCATGAGTCTATGTATATTGTATTTGACTCAGAAGGGTTTTATATAACAGCGAGTGATGAAAAAACTCAAGACCTTGTAGAGAAATATGGAGAAGAGATATTCAGGTTAACAGATAAAAACTTTACCAGAATTATTCGTTCTCATATACGAAAGGAATTAGTTAAAAGATTAAAACAGGCAATAAGACAATGAAGGAAAGCTCAGTACAAATAAGGTATAAAGATAATCCTGTATTGCTTGATAAGATATTGCAGGATATGCAGAAGTCACTGACGGAAAAACTTAAGTGGCTTAACTATGCATTTGGCCGAGCTTACAAGTTAGTTGAGCACAGACCAGATGGCAATAAATTTATATATCCTGCCGTGTATAATGGTAATAGTGAATATATTTCGCTGTTGCCAAATGATAACTTTGGTAATTTTTCATGGTTTGATATATATGACCCACAAAGAATTACTCAAGTAGTACAGTCGTTGCCTCAATACACATTCAGTGGTGCAATTATATTTTGGTATGATTTAAGTAGTATTTACGAAGATGAAACTGTACTGCATACAGAAGAAGTAAAAGATGAGATTATACGTGTTTTAACAACACCGGGTCTTATTACTACTACTGGTAAGCTTGTTATCAATGATATATATGAGCGCTTCGAAAATATATACAAAGGCTATTCAATAGAAAAGATATATAACAATTATACATATAAGGGAGAAGGCATACAAGATATTGATAAACAATTCTTTATGTACCCTTATGCAGGAATTAGAATTGAGTTCACTTTAACAACTAGAGAATTATGTCAACGGTATATTTTATAACGATGCTTTCGGCTTTAATATATATAGCCTTAGTAGCAGCATTTGCCATATTGCTGATTGGAAAATTAGGTATAAGAGACAGTATAATTGCCAGAGCACCAAAGCTCATTTCTCAATTATTCGATTGTGATTTTTGCTTGAGTTTTTGGACGTCGGTTATTCTCGCTGTCATTCTCGCTATTTTCTTTAGAGAGATAAATATCTTATTTATTCCGATAATATCAACCCCTATAACGCGAATTTTAATATGAAAAGCCTGCTTATAAATAAGAAGATTGTACGGGTTTATGATAGCATAGATGAAATGCCAATTATAAATTTCCAAAAGTACAATAAATATCTGCTTATTGACTCAGGTATTGGCTCAGATGCAGATGATATAGATGCTCATATTGTAAAGATAGCAAAATTCATAAAAGCTAATAATAATAAAAAAGCTTTGCAGGAATTACAGAATATGAGGCAAAATATGTATATGGTGAATAATGAAATTTCACCAAAATACTTAGCTTTTGCTGCTCTTATCCATAGTATAGATGGAAAAGAAGTTAATGACCTATCAGATGATGGTCTTAAAAAATTGCTTCAGGACCTTAAAGATATAAAGCATTCTAAAGTCATAGATTTTCTTTTGTGGCTTAAAAAAAAAGTCACAAGTGAACTAGAAACTTACTTTCCAGGTGATTTTGTAAATCCAAAGGAAAAAGAAGCTTATGATAAACTTAAAAATAGAACACTTCTTGTATTAGATTCTATTATAAATGATACTGATAATACAGAGCAGATAGAGCTAATAGATACAATGATGCTAAATATGCATACGCCAAAAGTATTTATAGGAAGTGAGTCTGTTGAGGTTAAATATGATAAGCAGTTTGAAAGTACTTGTTTGCTTATAGCTCAAAAAACAAATATGGATGCTAGAAAAATGACAGTACTTCAATTCTATAATGCTATTGACAACATTAAAGCTCAAGCAGAAGCTGAGGCAAAAAGTTTGAAAAAACATAAAAAGAGATAACTGTTATGGCAGATGAAGATAAAATAAAATATAGCGATATAATCCAGCCAGATGACTCGATTGAAAAGCTCATTAAGCAATTAGGTGAGCTTAATCAGTCGTATGAAACGATGGTAAATGCTATTAGAGCAGGCGCAGATAGAGTTGTGCATGCTTTGAAAACTGCTAGTGGAGCTACAAATGAAGGCCGTAAAAGCATTGATGAAGCTACTGCTTCAACATCAAGGCTTGAACGCGCTCAAAATGAGCTCAAAATTGCTATGTCTGATACTGGCAAACAGATTGCATGGCTTAAAGCTCAAACAGTAGACCAGAATAAAGCTACTGTTGAGCAGCAGCGTTATCTCCAGCAAGCTTTATCTTCATACGATAGGCTAAAATCTGATTTGAAGCAAACTGTATCTCTTTATAAGTCTCTTACTGAGGCTGAAAGAGAAGATAGCGCAATGGGACAACAACTCCTGCAAGATATTCTTAATTTGAAAAATCAGATTAAGGCTCTTGATGACCAGATGAAGCCCCATATTCAGACTTTAACTGAAGTACAGAAAGCAGAGCAAAAATTAGCTTATTTGCAATCTGAAGAGGGACAGAAACTACTCGATTTGAAAGCTAAAATTGCTGAAGTAACTGCTGCTAGAAGGCAACAGAAAACTGCCACTGACCCACTTGTACAAGCGCAAGAGAAATTAGCTTATGCAAGGTCTGAAGAAAATCAGCAATTAAAGTTATATTCAACTCAAATAAAAGAAGCTAATCAGATTGCTCAGCTTCAAGCTACAATTGCTAGTTCTGCAGAAGGTTCTTATAATAGACTGTCAGCTCAGTATGCTCTGAATAAAATAAGACTTAATCAGATGTCTCAGGCTGAAAGAGAAGCTGCAGATAGCGGTAAAAAGCTTGAGGCCGAAACTGCTGCAATATACCAGCAGATGGTTAAGTTACAAGAAGCAACTGGTAACTATAGATTATCTGTAGGTCATTATCAGAAAACATGGGATGGTTTAGGAATATCAGTATCTCAGGTAGTTCGAGAACTTCCTGCAGTTGCAGTTTCACTTAACACATTCTTCTTAGGTATCTCAAACAACATTCCTATGGTTGTTGATGAGATTAACCGATTGCGTGCTCAAAATAAACTTTTACAAGCAGAAGGTAAAGCTACAGTAAGCGTAACCAAGTCAATAGTAAAAGCTTTATTTAGTTGGAATACTGTACTTGTAGTAATACTTACAGTCTTTTCAATGTTTGGTGGCCAAATTATTGAATGGATAGGCAATTTGTTCAAGGCCAAAAATGCTGTTATTTCTACAACTGAAGCTCTTGATAATATAGCTAAAGAACTAGAAAGCACAAATGCAAGTTATGGTGATAATATAGTATCGCTTAAGCAATTACAGCAAGAATGGAAAAATCTTAAAACCACAGCTGAGAAAAATCAGTGGATTAAAGATAACAAGTCAGAATTTGATAAACTTGGCGTCGCTGTTAATGATGTAACTGATGCTGAGAACATCTTTGTAAACAATACTGAAGCCGTTGTTAATGCTCTTAAACTTAGAGCAAAAGCTGCGGCAGCTCAGAAGCTTGCAGCTGAACAGTATGAAAAAGCATTAGTCGCAAGAAATAAAGCCGAAACAGAAGCCGCTAAAGGCCCATCTGGTTGGGACCAATTTAAGAACTGGTTTGTGCAGAGTAGTTTGCGAGCAACAGATGAATATGGAATGGGTCCGAGTGCAGCTAATCTGCAAGTAGCTGACCAAGTATCTGCTGAAAGTTTTAAGCAGCAACGAATTAAGGATTTGAATGATGAAGCTACGGCTGCTGAAAAAACAGGTGACGCATATTTTGATTTGGCAGCTGGCTATGAAGCTGCTGCTAAAGCTGAGCTTAATGCTGCAGGTGTTGATGAGCCTCATAAGAAGACAAAAACTAGGACACGTACGAGAGAACCGCGTGACCTTACTAGTATTATTAACCAGAATAGCATAAAAGCACAAAAAGAATATGAAGAGAGTATAACGGCTTTACAGAAAGATGAATTTGCTAAAAGACGTAAAACAGCAGCCGATGAAGTACAGAATGAGAATAATAAACTCAGGGAAATGCTTCGCAAAAATGATGAATACGTACGAAATGTAGATGGCAAATATAAGAAACTTACTGAAGACCAAAAGAGACAAATAGCGCAGCAGAATGCTTGGATAAATAGTACTATAGCAAATAATCTTAAAGCTTTAGCACTTCAATTAGAACAAATACAAAGAGAACAGGCTGCTAATTCTCTTAGACTTCAACGCGAAACTCAGACAGGAGCTGTTAGCCCAACTCCTATAGCTGAAAATGCACCCAAGAATACAGAAACAACAGTTACAACAAATGTGACTGTTACTCGAGATGCATCTCAAATGGAGGCCTCATTGGTAGAAGAAAGAGAGCTAATGAGACAAAACCTTGAAGCTGAATATAAGTTGGTATTAGATACTAATGCTAAATTATTAGCAGCTGGAGATGAGCATGCAAGGTCTGAAGAAGAAATACTTATTGAATTTAATAAGAAAAAACTCGAATTGTATGCTGATTATGATAAGCAAATACTCAGCGCCAGAGAGCGTGATATTGAAAATCAGCTCGAGCTTGTAAAGAAGGGCACAGAAGAAGAGTTACAACTGCTGTTACAGCAAAATGAAGTACGTAGGCAATTAGCATTAGCTGAAAATGCTGCTAAACCCGCCGCTGAGCAAGTAAGTAGCTCTGTAATAAATGCTAAGTTTGATAAGTCTGCAGCTCAAACAAGAGGCTCATTTGAAATGACCGGCTTTGAAGAGCAGCAGGCTCTTGATGAAGCAATATTCAATGAGGTTAAGCATAATGAAACAGAGATAACCAGATTTAAGCTTGAACAAGAAAAAGCTAGATGGCAAGAGCAAATAAGACTTGCTGAAGCTGGTGGACTTGATTGGAGTCAAGCTCAAATAGATGCTGCAAAATCTACTGTAAAAGGCATTGACCGAGAATTGTCTGAACTTGATGACTTTGTTGCTAATATAGGCAAAAAAGGATTAGGTGGTACTTTGCTTGAGAAACTTGGCTTTGATGATGACCAGATAGACGCTCTTGGTGATGCTGTAAATATAGTCATTGAACAACTTCAATCTATTATGGATGCTGAAGTTGAATTAGCTGAGCAGGCAGTAGAAGCAGCTGAAAAGCGTGTAGAAGCTGCGCAAAAGGCTTATGATGCTGAAGTTGAAGCTCGTAACAATGGATACGCTAATAATGTTGCAACTGCTAAAAAAGAATTCGAGCAAGAAAAGAAAAATCAGCAAGAAAAGCAAAAAATGCTTGAAGCCGCTCAAAAGCGTCAAGAAAATCTAAATACTGTAATTCAAGCATCTTCACTTGTTACAGCATCTGCTAATTTGTGGAGTTCATTCTCTTCAATACCTATCGTAGGTCCAGCTCTTGCATTAGCTGCAATTGCTACAATGTGGACCTCATTTGCCGTAGCTAAAGTTAAAGCAAAACAAGTAACGGCAAGCCAATCTGAAGAATACGGTGAAGGTGGTCTTGAGTTCTTAGAAGGAGGCTCTCATGCTTCTGGCAATGACATTGACTTGGGCACAAATAACGGCAAAGGCAAGAGAATGAGAGCTGAAGGTGGTGAAGCACTTGCTATTATTAACAAAAAGCGTACAAGGAAATATCGTAAAATATTGCCTGATGTTATTGACAGCTTTAACAAAGGTACATTTGAAGATAAGTATTTGAATGCTTTTGCTAATTCAGATGGTCTAAGCATAGCTCTTAATGCTAATGGCAATATAGATTTATCTAAAATAGAAGATGATGTGCGAAGTATAAGAAAGCAAAATGAAGTCAAGTATTATACAATGCCTGATGGAACTGTAGTTATGCAACGCAAGAATGTTAAACGTATAATTAAAAATTAAAAAGCTTATGATGCCTCCTAAGTATAATTTCTATATTCAGATAAATGGTGAGGATAGAATAAAAGTAAATCCTCATTATAAAGACCTTAGTAAAAAATATGCAAAAGAAAGTGGCCAGGAATTTTTTAGAATATCATTAGACGGCAAAATAAATCTATTCGGCCAAGACTATGAGCTTATAGCAAATTCAGGTCTAGAAGACCAGCTTATTTTTATCATTGACAAGTATAATAGAATTTCTGGAAAATGGATTGAGTACTATAAAGGTGAGTTTAACAAAACAGACTGTAAGCTTGATTATGACAAAAAGAAATGTGAGCTCAAAACTACTGCTATAGATGGTTATAGTGAGGTTATGAATAAGTATGAAAATACTTATGACCTTATAAAGCTTGCTCCAGAAATAACAAGAATAGACTTGCATAAGCGCTCGTTAATGCAAGTCTATGTTCGTGGTGCTAATTCCATTACTAACTTCTTTGGAGGAACATACTGGGAAGACGATGTAAATAGTGCTATTGATAGCCATGATGACCTTATCAATAAATACTACTTTTCTTATATAAAAGCAGGAAATGAATTTTATGTAAGAGGAGCTGGTATTTCTGGTGTTAATGGAGTATATGCTGGTACAAATGGATATTGGAGTTGTTGGAATGGTTATACCTGTTATATGGGGACAGATACCCCGTTGACAAAGGCTTATATCTATATTAAACGTAATAACGATGGCACAGTACTTTATCAATCTATAAAACAGTGGATGTTTACAAATGCTGGTAATTGCTATATAGAGCGCGAGAATATAGAAATGGTAAATGTAAGTAATCCTTCTGATAAATTTACTATTGAAAGCCCATTTGTATATCATATATATAGGCGCCTACTTTGTGATGTAGATACAGTAAAAGACTCAGAGGGTGTAAAGAACACTTATGATTTACCACCTGATGACTTTGTTACTGATAATAGAAATTATAAAAAGTGTATTGGATTAAGAGGCGGACTATTTTTCTGTACTTCTAGAGCAGTAGACGAACCAACTAAATATGGTCTAAATGATTACAACCAGTATTTTACAAATCAGTTTATTCCTAGTAGTGCTGGTATAGGTCGTGCTTTGCCCATTAGTAAGAGCTCATGGGCAAATGCATCATTGTGGTATGTTTATGATAGCTATTATGAATATTTTGAAGAGATATTAAGAAAGCAGTATACACTAAAAGATAGTTATTCTATCGGTGCAGCAATAAAGGCTATTCTTAAAAAAATAGACCCAACAATATCGCATGAACCTACTGTTGAATATAGCCAATTCCTATATGGAAATGATAATCCTCTTAGATTGGCTAAATTCTATGTATATATAACACAAAAAACAAATATCCTTAAAGGCAATTATGACCGGCCTGCTCAGAAAGCTGAAACTTCACTTGAGGAACTAATGAAAATGCTGCGTGATTGCTTTAGATGTTACTGGTATATTGAGAATAATAAATTCAAAATTGAGCATATATACTTTTTCATGAATGGCGGAAGTTATTCAAGCCAATCAAGCTATCAACTTGATTTTACTGCACTTACTAACCAGTTTAACAAAAAGCTGTCATCCTATTTTCAATCAGAAGTAGAATTTGAAAAATCAGACTTAAATCAACGGTATGAATTTGGGTGGATGGATGATGTAACAGACCTATTTGGTGGAGTTGCTATAGATGTAAAGTCTCAGTATATACAAAAAGATAAAACAGAAGAAATAAATATTGGGCAGTTTTCATCTGATGTAGATTTCATGCTATTTAATCCTAGTAACTTTTCAGATGATGGATTTGCTTTACTTTGTCCTATAATACCAAATTTGGCCAGAACTTCAGAAGTTACATACAATAAGTATATATCTAATAGAGGTGTAATCAGCAATATATCAGATTGGAATATGATTACAGCCAAAGTAAATCCTGGGTCTGTACTTAGAATTTATAGTCCTAATTATATTGCAGGAAGCATTGGAGCTCTTGGATATAGTAGCCAAAAGGTTACATCTGGGCAAGTATCTTATATAGATATGCAAAATCTTCCGTCCGATGAAAATGGGTATAAAGTATTTAATATCCCCTTAGGCATAGAGTATATTTATATAAACATAAAAACTAGTTCTGGAGACTTTACATACTCTATGAAACTCTATGTGGATAATATGCTCCAATTACCTATAATTACAGTAGAAGGTTTGATAGATGAAAATGGAGATACCTATAAAGCAATTGCTCAAAATTGGTATGCTTCGTGGATTTATCTGCAAAATCTATATATGTATGATATGCCAGCTCAAAATATAGAGTCCAATGTTGTTGGAACTTTGTATGCTCGAGATGTAAAAAAATGTATGAAGCACACAATAGAATTTCCATCTGAAGAAGATTTAGATGAATTGGAACTCGTTAAAACAGCGTTTGGAAATGGCAAAATAGATGAAATGTCATTTAATATAAATACCAGGCAAGCAAAAGTTAATTTGCTATATAGGCCCCAGTAAAAATTAGTGAGTTAAATATGTTAAGAAATTTCTCCACATTGTAGAATTTTTGTATATTTGCGAACATGAAGTTAGTTAACAATAACATATCGCCATTGCCATTCTACGATAATATTGCTTTGCAAAATCATCGTAAGGATTATGCGTTCGGCCAGATTTATCAGCTGATAACGCATAAAAATATGTTACTGCCGTTTCAAGTAGTTCTATCAAGTGGAACATCAGTATCGTGGGTTAGGCTGTATGATTTTAATACTGGAAAGTATATAGACATAACCAATAGCATGAAAGAAAATGGCTTAACTATTAAGTCATTTACAGGTTTTAAGCTATTAAAATACCCTGGTACTTTGCCCATTGTTGAAATAAAGCATGAAGGCCTATACTATCTAGCTATTTACATAAGTGGCTTAGGTACTATATATTCAGATTTATTTACAGTAACTAATAGAGTATCAGACTATTTGCTTATAGAATATAGCAACTCATATAACTTTGAACTCAAAAATGGTATTGTAGATTTTTTTGACAATTTTGCTTTTAAGTGTTATCTTAATACGCAAGTAGGCAAGCCGGAATATGACTTTGAAGAAGAGGCTACTGAGCGAATGGGCTATACTTTCATTGAAAGCCAAGTAAGTAAAAAGATATATAAATTCACCTTTATAGCTCCAGAATATCTATGCGATGCTCTTAGAATTGTAAGACTTTGTGAAAACAAACAGATTACTAGCAAATCACAAGTCTATGATTTGACTACATTTAATATGGAGCCAGAATGGGAAGACCAAGGAGATTTAGCTTCTGTGGAATGCGAATTTGAAACAGATACAGTTATAGCAAACATAGGTGGATATACTCCAGAGCTCGCAGGTGGAGATTTTAATGGTGACTTTAACAATGATTATAAAACCTCATAGATATGACCAGAAACGAATTAAATAAATTTATACAGCAGAGCATATCTGAACAAGGTAATGCAAGTTCTATAGCTTTAACTCAGTTAGCTATAGAACTTATGAAACATGTGCCGTGCACAGTTCATATATCAAGCGATAAAACGGAGGACCTTGATAAGACTACATATAAAATTGTAGACGACCAAAATGAAATAAATGCTATTATTGATGCGATAACAGGAAATGAAGTTTCTGGTATTTGCATGCATGATAATGGTGTTACACTTCATTTTTCTCATATTGAGGTATCTGGCGATATAGTAACATGCTATCTTACCACATTTGATGGTAATTACACTTTACTTCTTAGCAAAGAAGAAGGTCTTTCTGAATTGTCTCATTCTAAAGCTGCTGAGTGATTATGGCAAATTGGACTACATTAAAAGAAGCTATTGCCAATGTAATTAAAACTAATGGCAATCAGGAGATTACAGGGCGAATTTTACAAAATACCCTGAATAATATAGTAAATGCTGTCGGTGAAAATGCAACTTTTGTTGGAATAGCAACAACTGCCACAAGCCCAGGTACACCTAATGGGCCTGTATTTTATATAGCGTCAACTGCTGGTGATTATCCTAATTTTGGAGGAATAAATTTGGCGATCGGTGAAATAGCTGTATTGCATTTTTCAAATGGGTCTTGGACCAAAAGACTTACTAATGCCGTATCAAAAAGCAGGTTTTTATCAAGTCTTGCTTTAAGCAAAGGCTATTACTTTGATGCGTCTAAAACTCCTAAAGGCCAGTTAACTAACTATAAGCTTTCAAAGCTTACTCCTTTTCTTTATATTCCTACAAGTCTTTGTACTTTCAAATATATATGGGGTGCCGCAAATGTAGGTTCTTCTTTTGTATATTTTGATAAGGACTTTAAGTATGTAGGCGAAACTCATCAGACTTCTGCCATTTCCTATAATTATGACCCCTCAACAGAAGAGATACCAGAAGGAGCAGTTTACATGATTGTTCAATTTCAGAATGAAGCCTTTGAAATTCTCACGTCTGAATTGATTAACACTGGCATTTCATACCAGAACGTCGCCGACATCCAGCAGAACGCCGCCGACATCCAGCAGAACGCCGCCGACATCCAGCAGACCGCCGCCGACCTCAATACCAAGGTGCCTGGCACTGAAATATTATCAAAAAATCTTTTTGATAAGTCTGCAATCATTGATGGATTTTATATTGGAACTACTCCTGGTAATCTTTTAGCAGACTCTACAGCTACTATAAGCCCACTTATTCCTGTAAAACCAGGTACCATTTATCATATAGAAAGACCGTGCCTTAGTACCGGTTGTCCTATTACTTTTGAGGCCAGGTTTGTAGAAGAAGATGGCAAAACTCCTATAAAGCCATTAAAAGAATCTGGTGTTGAATATAAGTCTTATAATATAGGCAGAAATAATACTGTAAAAGCTCCTGATAATGCTGCTTATTTCCAATGTACACTTAAATTCAGGGGCATAAATGTAGACTATGATAAAGTGCAATTTGAAGAAGGCAATGCATTTACTGGCTATGTTCCGTATGAAAGGAAATTTATAGCTGATTACCCAAATCTTCCAAGTGATTTGGACGGATTATCTAAGCGGGTACAAGCACTTGAAGCAAGTTCAATAGAAGAAATTACTATTGCTAACTCTGCTAAAATAGGCTTTTTCTCCAATTCATTTTTGAATGGGTATTGCATGCTTGGTAAACATGCAATAAATAATCTGTCTATGCTTAGCGATTATATAATGTATAATTATGGGCATTCTGGAGATGATTTACTTGAACTGCTTACACGCGTAAATGAAAATCAATCATGGTTAGGTGATGTACCAGTTCAAAATTGGGGTATTAAGTATGGTGTAATTGCCATGCAAGATAATGATGGAGCACTATTTGCAGCTGCTAGCGATACTTACTATGAAAATGGTAAAAAGCTTGCAAATGCTATTAAGGCTATGGGTGGTATTCCTATATTAGGCACAGAGCATGATAGCAACAGTTATTACTATAATTTTACAAGACTTTCAAAAGATTTTGGCCTCATGTTTATGGATTGGGGTTTAACTGCTACAAGGTTATTCAAATCTGTCTTTGCTCCATTCTGGCATAATTCTCATCCTGCAACTAGAACTGCATGGATGTGGACTTATGGCATGAAATCTTTCCTTGATACTCTTCCTAGACCTGAGAAGGCAATTAAGATTTTTAGAGTAAGACCTGGTATAGATACCTCAGACCCTCAAAATCTTATGTATGAAGATATTATTAGCCGTGCAGAAAGATTTGAAGAGCTTACATGTGGTGTGTCTGGTATTACTGAAGCAACAGAGAAGTATTTTGATAGAATAGATACTGGTAGCGCAAAATATCAAACGTATAAAGATGAATACCAAACACTACAGGCTAAATCTGGCTCTGTATCACTTGGTAACTTTGCACTTATTGAGGTAATAACTCCTTATGACAAAAATGGTATTTCTAACCTTATAGTGAATATAGCTTCAACAAGTATTTCTAAAATACATATAAAGAAAATAAACGCCATAAGTAATCTGCTTCCATCTACTAGATATGTGGCTTTTGGTGTAACTAAAGGAGCAGAAATACTAACATCTGGAAGTACGTTTGAAATCACAGGAGGCGTATTTAATAATCTTCTTGGAACATATACAGTAGAAGATGTTGTAAATGGCATTGTTGTTACTAAAACATCTTCTTCAGGAAAGACTACATCTGGAACAGACAATCCTACTACTAACGTAGTTGGTGTAACATTAAAAGGAAGTTATGATTATCCTTCAGCCGATTATATGAAGCGGTATAATAAGCCTTTAGGCGAATGGATAGAAATAAATGGATTGGATAGCGGAAAAGTTGATTTGACAAGCTATTTGGCTACATGCATGGATTTTGATAAAATTGCATTATTGCTTGAAGGAAATAATATGACAATATCAGATATATCGGCTGTAGTATCTGGAACAGAGAAGAAAATTACTGTGCCTAGTTCACGTAAAAATCTTGTTGCCAAAAAAGGAACAAGCCTTTTGAAAAAACAGCTATTTGACTCTGAAAACACAGAATGGGTTGGATTAGGTGATACAAGTGTATATTCACCAGTCAAATCTACAGTATCTGATAGATATGAGCCACTTCCTAATGGAATAACTACTGTTAGAACTATGACAAAAGGCCAAATGCTTAAGCAGCAAATACAAACTGGTTCTATACAAGATTTAGGATTTTCTCCAGCTGTTATTCAAATAAGGGTTATAGCTAGATATTTTCCAGAGTATATTGACACAGATGAAAAATGGAAAAATTCTTCTATAAAAAGAGGCAGCTATGATTGCGCTAAATTAGCTATAAGAATTGCTAGCTCATTAACAGATACTAACTCTGTAAAAGTCGATGTAATTCATGTAGGTGCTTGGTGGAACGAATTTATCATAGAAACTCCATATTTCCCTGGTTCATATTTAGTCATAGAAGCAGAAGATAATAATATACAAATAGCAAGGTGTGATATTCTTCAAATAAACTGAATGTAAGTGCCTCTCTAGAAAAGGCACTTACATCAGTTTATTAACTTTCTAAATTCTTCAAAATTATGGGAGAAGTTACAGAAAAAATCTATTGTTGCGACAGAGGCGACAATGACAACGCTCTAGCAGCAGCCATTCTGGCAGGTAATAACCGCAGAGACGATTGGGGTCCTATGGCCGCCATGATGGGCGGAGGTATGAACAACTGGATGAACAATCTGATTAACGAGCGCTTTAATCGCCTTAACGGCAATTACGGCTGTGGTAATGGCTGTGGATGTGGCTGTGGCCAGTAATGTTTAACCATTAAACTATAAAGATTATGGTTACATTATCGCCGGTAGGCTTAGCCGCTGCTCCTGTGGCAAATCAAGCTGCATTCTTGGCCACATTCAAGGAGAAATTGTGTCGCTGCGTTTGCGCAACTTCTACCAATCAGCCATTTGCGACTGTTACCTATAGGAATGAAACACCTGTTCTTAATGGAACAACTGTATTCGTGCCTATTGTAGCAACTATCACGATTACTACGCCTAATGCTTGTAAGTGTCAGGCTGAGACGCAGGTAATCAATGAGCGCTTCATGGTTGCATTCCAGGGTATAACGACACTTCCTGCATCTGTCACTATCGCTCAGCTCGGAATGACTCAGGGTCTGATTAAAATAGTATGCGGAAAATCCAATTGCTATGCAATCAATAGTTCTCTGACAGTAACTATTCCGGCTACCGCGTAAATAATTAGAGAGTACCTGAGAAGGTTTTATACCTTCTCGGGCACTCTCTTTTTGCATTCGTTCAAATTAAATATATAAAGCTATGCTATTCAAAGATATTAAGCAGAATTATCCTGTATACATTCTCAATAAGCAGGATTTGAGCCTTACACAAGGCAAAGCAGTTCAGGTGCCATTTCCTCGTATGGAGATGAACCAGAAAACTGGAAAGACTGAAATGGTGATTGATATTACCATTGAGGCAAATGGGAAAACAGCAACTTATGTAATTCCTGAAAGCCTTTCAGTTACTTATGCTGGCAATCTTATTTTGTCTACAGATAAGATGAGCTTGGCAAGTGAAATTGAGGCTATGAAGAATACTGCTGAACAGGTATTGGCCTCAGTAGACCATCAGAAGGAAGTACTTGAAAAATCTTCCTCTTTGCTCGCTGAACTCAACCCTGTATATAAAGAGAAGCAGGAAACCGAAAAGCGCTTTAGTGCTATTGAGGAAACTGTAACCGGTGTTAAAGGCTCAGTAGACGAGCTGAAGAAAATGATGTCTGACTTCATAAAGAAAATGAGCTAACATGAGACACAGATTGAAATGTATCATAGTAAAGCATCACTCATGCGACCATCACGATAAGGAGCATGATGAGGACGTGGTAGTAGAAAGCAGAATAGCTACTCCACACGGTGAGCATAAGGTTAAATTTGATTTGCCTTATGAGCAAACAGCTAATGCTCTTATGTCCGCAAAAGGATATTCAGAGTATGTCAAAAAGCATGGCTACCATTTTACAGATGCGCTTGCAGAGCACGTAAGTAAGATGATGGAAAATGCAAATGGCCAACAGCACACATGGACAACTTCTCAAGTCAAGAAGTCTATGGAAAGCCTTGGCTTGACAATTCCTAGTCATGTGACACCTGGAGATGCAACATATCTTGCCAATATGTATTATGCAGACCTCTATCCAGACCCTCTAAAAGATGAAGCATCATGCCTCAGAGCCGCTTATAAAGTAGCAAATGACCCTGATGGCTATGAGGGAATGATTTTCTGCAGATGGACTGCTGATGCTATTGGTAAAGCCATAAGTATTAACTGGGAAAAATTTGTGTGATTATGCTAGAACTCATTGAAGCCAAGAATATCGATGCCCTCATGTTTTTCATAGCTATTAGAGTTGGCATAATCCTAGTTTGCTGGTTTTTCATGGTGGTTAGTAGTATTGTGGACTTCTGGAGTGGAACAACTACCGCAAAAGCATTAGGCCAAGCACTTATGTCGCATGGTTTTCGCAAAACTGTTACGAAGATAGGCGATTATGTAAGGCTAATGCTTTTTGCTCTTATGTTTGATATACTGGGAAGCTTGTTATCATTCTATATAGTACCGTTTGCAACAATTCTATGCACTATAGCTGTAATCTATATTGAAGGTAAATCTGTTGTGGAAAACAGTAAACGCAAAAAGGCTTATGCCGCAGATGTACCTGATATAGTAAAGAAGATTGTGCAAGCAGCCACTGCAGAGCAAGGCCATGAAATACTTAACGAGATAACAAAAATAATCGCCTTAAATGACAAAGAGAAATGAGAAAAATCAATAAGCTTATAGTACATTGCTCTGCAACGCCTGAAGGTAGAGACGTTAAAACCGAAACCATCAAAGATTGGCATGTTAATGGCAATCATTGGAAAGATATTGGTTATCACTATGTAATTGAGCTTGATGGCTCTATTCATAAAGGCAGAGACGAAAATGTAATCGGAGCTCACTGCTCAGGTCAAAATGCCAACTCAATCGGTATTTGCTATGTTGGTGGAGTAGCCAAAGATGGTAAAACGCCAAAAGATACGCGCACTGATGCTCAAAAGCAATCTTTGCTCAAACTGCTCAAAGAACTTAAAGCAAAATATCCAAATGCGACCATACACGGACACAGAGAATTTGCTGCAAAGGCTTGTCCCAGTTTTGATGCAAAGTATGAGTATAAAGACCTCTAAAACTGATTAAAGCCATTCTCGCATATAAGAAATTATTTCGAGAATGGCTTTAATATAAAGTATGAGTAAATCTAAATAGTAATAATAACATGTAGCGAGAATACGCGAGAATAATTAAAGCATGAAAAAGATAATCATAAAAATTGCTATAATAGCTGTTGCTATATTAGCATTAGTGTTAGCTTTCCATAAAATACATAAGCTAAAAGAAGAGAATGCAAGGCTTTTAAGCAATCAGGAAATTTTGCTCACACAGAAACAAACCATAATGGCAGAAAGCCAAGCATATAGAGTGTCTGATAGCCTTAATGCTGCTAAAGTATCTGAGCTCCAGTTTACTCTTAAGGAGTACAAAAAATATAGAGCGCAGGATTTGCAACTCATAGAACAGCTTAAGGTTAAAAAATCTGATTTGCAAAAAGTCATTGACTCACAAACAGAGACTATAAATAGCCTTTCTGCTAAGCTTAATGACTCTATAAGAATTGATACAGTAACCAATATAGCTGATACGCTAAAATGTTTTGATTACAAATCAAAATGGACAGATGTTTCTGGATGTATAGACTTAAAGCATGATAGCATAAATCTACAAATCAAAAATAGAGAGTCACTTAAAATAGTGGAGACGGTGGTGTATAAGCGCTTTTTAGGGTTCTTGTGGAAAACCAATAAAGTAAAAGATAGGCAAGTAGATGTTGTAAGCGAAAATCCTAATACCACAATAACCAATTTAGATTATGTTAGCATAAAGCGGTAAACAATGTAAACAATATAAACAATTCATTGTTTACGCAAAAATGGTTGAAAATCAATCACTTATATAAGCTGTAAACAAAGAAACAATAAATTGATTAAATCTCTCTAATAATGGAGTAAGGTTAATTTTATGTTAGCTAAAATTTAAGAAATTAACTTTAACCTCTAAGGAGTCATTGTTTCAATTGTTTCTTTGTTTACAGCCTATTTTATATGCAAAGCCGTAGAAAAGTTATCATTTTTATTGTTTCTTTGTTTACAGCAATTGAAAGCCGTGACGAAATTGCGGTTTAATAATTTTTAACAAATAAATTCTCAAAAAATATGAGAAAAATTTTTTTCTTTCGAGAATAGTTTGTATATTTGCATATCAAAAATAAGATAATAAAATTCAACCAGAAATATGGAACAGTTTAATATCAACAATGTGATTGAGCACTATAAGCTGAATACAGAAGATTTAGCAAAGGTGCTATTTCCGACTGTTAAATATCCAAAGCAGGCGCTCGATAGAATACTGAAAGGCGAAGGCAATTTGGATATTACACAAGTTGAAAAATTGGCCAATTATATTGGCGTGTTAGTAACTGATTTGTTCTCAGCAAATACATGGAAAGGTTCTGCTGAAGATGGATGTCTTACTTTGCTGAAAGGCCAATATAAGGTCAAGCTTAATTATAATGGCGTGTATTTATCTATATATAAAGATAATGTACTAATTGAGCAGAAAATCTCAAATGTGCCAGATATGACAATTCAAGAGTTTATTAACTTTTTAGATAACTTAATTAAAAATTACGAAAATGGAAGCTATTAAAATTTCCGTAGAGGTTAGCGTAAACCTGTCAGAAAATACGCAGAACTTCATCAAGTCATTGTTTGGTGGAGCAATGGTAACTGCTACAACTCAGACTCAGAAACCTGCTCCTGCTGCACCAGCTAAACCGGCTTCTCAGCCAGCACCCGCTCCAGCCCCAAAGCCACAAGCCCCAGCTGCAGCACCTGCCCCGACAAAGCCCGCTGCCACTCCTGCTCCTGGAGCACCTGCTGCTCAGGCTGCTTCTTCTGCCTCTAAGAGCATAGAGGATGTGCGCAAGATGCTTGCTCAGAAAGTAAATGAGCACCGCGATGTTATCAAGCAGAAACTCAATGAGTTTGGTGCTCCAAGTGTAACAAAGCTTGACCCGTCTAAATATGACGAAATGTATAACTTCTTAGAGTCACTGTAATGGCAAATCAAAAGAAGCTGCAAAAAGCAGCAATCAAATTCCGCAAGGAAAACCCGAGACTGCGCTATGTGTGTTCAGCATTGCTTTCAAGAATGGCCAACTTTATCACAAAGTCTGGAGCAGCTGAGGTAACTGTAGGCCTAAAAGATGGAGAGTATTACGAGTATGCAAACAACTAGCACTAAGTTACAGAAACATAGCCAGAGGAGCCATGCGCTCCTCTCGGCTTCTGGAGCTGGAAGATGGCTTAATTGCACTCCATCTGCAAAGCTTGAAGATGAATACGGAGAAAAGAAAAGCTCTGTATATGCGCAAGAAGGTACGTTGGCACATGAGCTCTCAGAGCTTTATATTAAGCGCGATACTCTGTTTGCTATTAGCGAGCAAGAGTTTGACCAACGCCTTGAAGAAATTATGGCAAATGAGCTGTTTAATGAGGAAATGCTTGATGTAGTTCCAACTTATACAGATTACTGTGCTTCACAATTAGCAGAAGCTAAAACAGTAAACCCATTAGCCGTAATGGAGATTGAGCAGAAGCTTGATTTGACAGACTTTGTGCCAGAGAGCTTTGGAACAGCCGACTGTGTTATTATCAATGACAACCTTATGGAAGTTATTGACTTGAAATACGGAAAAGGAGTTCCAGTATATGCTGAATGGAATAAACAGCTTATGCTTTATGGCCTTGGAGCACTGCAGAAATATGATACTATGTATGATATATCTGAGGTACGATTGACAATTGTGCAACCGCGTATCAACAATATATCTTCATGGCAAATATCAGTAGAAGAGCTCCGCAAATGGGCTGAAGAAGAGCTCAAGCCAAAAGCAGAACTTGCCTTCGAGGGCAAAGGTGAACTCAATGCTGGAGACTGGTGCAGATTTTGTGCTGTTCGTAATCAATGTAGAAAATTGTATGAACAGCAACTCGAAATAGCTCAGCATGAATTTGCAGAGCCTGCACTTCTCACAGATGATGAGATTGCGGATATTGTCCGCCGTACTCCTAAGCTTATTGAATGGGCCAACTCTATTACAGAGTATGCACAGGCAAAAGCTATCACAGAAAATAAGCAATGGCCAGGTCTTAAACTTGTAGAAGGTATAAGCAGACGCAAATGGGTTGATGAGGACCAAGCTTCAAATACTATATTTGCACGATGCCCAGAGTTGACTGAAGATGAGGTGTTTAACATGAAGCTTAAGCCGATTACTTCTATTGAAAAGATAGTAGGTAAAAAGCGTTTCGCTGAACTTCTCTCAGATGTGGTAATAAAGCCACAAGGCAAACCTACTCTTGTACCTCTTGAAGACAAGAGACCAGCAATGGGATATGACCAAGCACAAATAGACTTCAAAGAATAATAACTTAAGTATAACAATTAAAAATTTACAAAAATGAGCAATCAAGTAAATTCAACTAAGGTTGTAACTGGCAAAGTAAGATTTTGCTATGTGAACGTGTTCGAGCCCACCGCAATGAATGAGGGCGATACTCCTAAGTACAACATTTGCATTCTTATCAGCAAGGATGACAAGGCTACTCTCGACAAAATCAACAAGGCCATTGCTGCTGCAAAAGAGGCTGGAAAGGCCAAACTCGCCAATAAGAATGGCCAGCTTCCTGCAGATGCAGCTCTGAAGCTTCCGCTCCGCGATGGTGATGCAGAGCGTGCAGATGACCCTGCATTTGAAAACTGCTACTTCATCAATGCTAACTCCAACAGAAAGCCGAGCATTGTTGACCGTGACCTCAATCCTATCATGGAAAAAGAGGAGTTCTACAGTGGTTGCTATGGCCGCGCATCAATCAACTTCTATGCCTTCAATGTTTCGTCCAAAGGCATCGCTGCAGGACTTAACAATCTTCAGAAGCTCGAAGACGGAGAGATGTTGGCCGGTGGCTCAACAGCTGAAGAGGACTTCGGAGGCGAAAACGCTTTCAATGATGAGCTGATGTAATCTTCCTCTCTGCATCAGCAAGTATAGTAGTTTAATGGTAAAACCACAGAGTGCCATTGGTTTGTGTACCTGTTATGCGGGTTCGAGTCCCGCCTATACTTCTATTGGGATAGTAGCTTAATGGCAGAGCAGCGTGGCGCCACTTAAAAACAACGAGAGCAAGATGCGGGTTCGAGTCCTGCCTATTCCACAGTTTCTATAATAATCCAAATAAAGAAATAATGGCAAAAAATCTTTTTATAGACGTTGAAACATATTCATCAGTAGATATTAAAGAGTCTGGTGCTTATAAATATATTGAGTCACCAGACTTTGAGATACTTATTATTGGATATGCTTTAGACAATGAGCCGGTTAACATTGTTGACTTGGCGCAAGGAGATGATATTCCAGAAGAGTTTGAAGAAGCTCTATTTGACCCAGAGTGCGTTAAAGTAGCTCATAATGCTGTATTTGAGCGGTTAAGCTTTAGGCGTATCGGATATGATATTCCAGCAGAGCAGTGGTATTGTACTTCAGTAAAAGCCGCATATTGCGGCTTACCATTATCACTGGATGCTGTATCAAAGCGATTAGACCTAACAGACAAAAAGCTTGATACTGGTAAAGCACTTATAAAGTATTTCTCGTGTCCCTGTAAGCCAACGAGAATAAATGGCATGCGCACACGTAATTATCCGAGTGATGCACCAGAGAAATGGGAAATGTATAAAGAGTATAACATGTATGATGTGCTCGCTGAGTGTGAGATATTTCAAAAGCTATCTGCTTATGAAATTCCAGATATTGAGCGCAGAATGTATGTGCTTGACCAGAATATCAACGACAGAGGCATTTTGGTAGATATGGAGCTTGCTCAATCTGCAATTGCTGTAGATAATGAGTATACAACTCTTTTAACAAATCATGCAAAAGAGTTAACAGGACTTCAAAATCCAAACTCTCCAACTCAGATACGAAAATGGATTGAGAACACAACAGGCCATGCGGTTCTATCTTTATCAAAAGAGTCAATGCCGGATTTGCTTGAAGAGTTCAAAGACTATCCAGAAGTAATTGAATTACTCAGCATTCGCAAAAAGCTATCAAAAACTTCAATTAAGAAGTATTATGCTATGCTTAATTGTGCGATGAAAGATAACAGATGCAGAGGGTTATTTCAATTCTATGGCGCAAATAGAACAGGAAGATGGGCCGGTAGATTATTGCAGTTGCAGAATTTATCAAAAAATCATATTTCTCATATAGAAACACCGCGTGAACTTATTAGAGCAAGAGACTGGGAAACTGTTGAGATGCTATATGATGATGTGGCAGATATTTTGTCTCAGTTAGTAAGAACAGCTCTTATTGCTCCAAAAGGTAAAACATTTGCAGTTGCAGACTTCTCAGCCATTGAGGCAAGAGTAATATCTTGGCTTGCTAATGAAAAGTGGCGCATGGACGTATTTAGAGGCGATGGTAAAATTTATGAAGCCACAGGCTCTAAGATGTTTAATGTTCCTATCTCTGCAATTACTAAAGGTTCTGTATTACGAGACAAATCAAAAATCTCAGAGCTTGCACTTGGCTATGAGGGCTCATTAGGAGCACTTAAGCGAATGGGTGGTGAGCGTATGGGCTTATCAGATACTGAAATGATGAGCCTGGTGCGTAAATGGCGCTCTGCTAATCCTGCAATCGTAGATATGTGGAAAGAGATTGATGAAGCTTCAAAAGAAGCAGTTCGTTATCAAAGACCAGTATCTTGCACTTGCAAAAATCTAATCTTTGACTGTGATGGACAGTTTATGACAATTCAATTGCCTTCTGGCAGAAAGTTGTTTTATGCAAATCCTATGTTCAAAGATAAGAAGATTGGCCGTTCTACTATGCCAACTCGAGTATTATGCTACGGTGGTATTATACAGGAGACAAACCAATGGGGTGAAATTGATACCTATGGTGGTAAATTAACGGAGAATATAGTTCAGGCCATTGCACGTGATTTGCTTGGCAATTCTATGCTAAATATGCAAGAAGAAGGTTTTGCTATAACTATGCATGTACATGATGAAGCTATAGCTGAAATACCTCTTGAAAATGCAGAAGAGCATTATAATAGCATGGTAAAAGCAATGGAGCGAGTGCCTGTGTGGGCTCCTGATTTTCCATTGAAAGCTGATGGTTATATAACTCCATTTTACTTAAAAGATTGATGACAATAAAGATAATATTGTATATTTTGTGGTTATACTATGCAAGTAGGTAAATTAGAATACGATGCAAATCTCAGCATAGCCATTGGGCTAAGCGTTGCAAGTAAAGTTTGGAAAAATACCAAAACTACTTGGAGCGCTTTAGTTCAAAAGCTATCAGAGCCTGTTGTAACTGCTGAAACGTATAAGCAGTTTATGCATGCTACAAAAGATGAGCAGAGTAAAATAAAAGATGTAGGCGGCTTTGTGGGAGGTTTTCTCACAAATGGCCGTCGTGATAAGTCTAATGTTCTATATCGTCAGCTTATAGCATTGGATATAGACTTTTCGCATGAGAATTTCTGGTGGGACTTTACAATGCTTTTTGACTGTGCGGCAGTAATACACTCAACACATAAGTCATGTGCAGAAAAGCCTCGACACAGATTGATAATTCCACTTGATAGAGAAGTATCTCAAGAAGAATATCAAGCCATTGCACGAAAAGTTGCCGGAGACCTAAACATTGATTTGTTTGACCCGTCAACTTTCGATGTGAATAGACTTATGTTCTGGCCGTCTGTATCATCAGATGCTGAGTACTATTTTGAATATCAAGATGGACCATTTCTTGAGGCCGATTATATATTAGGGCTATATAATGATTGGCATGATACAAGTGAATGGCCAACAGCTTCTGATAGCAGTGATGTTATAATGCAAGCTATAAAGAAGCAAGAAGACCCTGAAAATAAAAAAGGTATAGTCGGCTTATTTTGTAGAACATACACAATTCAAGAAGCAATAGCTGCATTTCTTTCAGATGTATATGAACCTGCAGGAGAAGGTAGATATACATATATAAACGGCTCAACTGCTGCTGGACTTATTGTGTATGATGATAAATTTGCATATTCTCATCATGGAACAGACCCAGCAGGTGGAAGATTATGCAACGCTTTTGACCTTGTTCGTATTCATAAATATGGCCATTTAGATACAGGCAAAGAAAAGAATGAGCAAGACAAAAAGAGTTTTAAGGCAATGGAAGAATTTGCCACAAAAGACTCACAGACAAAAAAGCATATTGCTGAAGAGAAATTAGCTGAAGCAAAATTCGAATTTGCCGAAGAAGTAGAATTACCGGCAGAAAAGCAGGATAATTCTTGGACTTCAGAACTTACAGTTAATACAAAAGGGGAATATGAAAATTCTGCAAACAACTTGAATATCATATTTCAGTTTGACCCTTTTCTTAAAAACGCTTTCAAGTTAAACACCTTTGATAATAAAAGATATGTTACAAAAACGCTTCCGTGGCGCAAAATCGATGATGTGGAGCCTCTTCGTGATGTTGACTATTCTGGTGTACGTAATTACATTGAGTGTATTTATGGCATTGTGTCTAGTCAAAAAGTGGACGATGCGCTTGCACTTGAAATTGAAAAGAAGAAATTCCACCCAATAATCAAGTATATAAAATCCTTACAGTGGGATGGAACACCTCGTATAAATACACTGCTTATAGACTACTTTGGTGCAGAGGATAATGCATATACAAGAGCAGCTATAAGAAAGATGCTATGTGCAGCTGTGACAAGAGTATTTCATCCAGGCACTAAGTTTGATACAGCTCTTATATTAGTAGGACCTCAAGCTACATACAAAAGTACATTTGTAAAGAAACTTGGTAAAAACTGGTTTTCAGATACTTTTACAACAGTGCAAGGTAAAGAGTCATTCGAGCAAATACAAGGAGCATGGCTGGTAGAAATAGCCGAGCTTTCAGGTCTTAAAAAAGCAGAAGTTGAAACCATTAAGCATTATATATCGAAATGCGAAGACTCTTTTAGACCTGCTTATGGTAGAACTATAGAAACATATAAAAGGCAATGTGTATTCTTTGGTACTACCAACTCAAAAGACTTCTTACGTGACCCAACAGGAAATAGACGCTTTTTGCCAATTGACGTAAGACCAGAATATGCTACTAAAAACGTGGCAGAAGAGCTTACAGACGAAGAGGTAGACCAAATATGGGCAGAAGCTTATGAAATGTATAAACAAGGTGAGCCGTTATACATGACAGGTGAAGAGGATATGATTGCTAAAATTGAGCAGCATAAGCATTCAGAGCAAGATGAGCGTAAAGGCATTATTGAAGAATATCTCAATGCAAAATATCCTGATAATTGGGCCAATATGGACCTTTATGATAGGCGTAGATGGCTAGAAGACCCATTATCTCAGGTTGGAACAATCCAAAAAGACTTTGTATGTGTGGCCGAAATATGGTGTGAATGTCTTGGCAAAGAGAAAAATGATATGTCAAGATATAATACCAGAGATATAAATGATATATTGCGTTCATTGCCCGAATGGGAGGCTTCCACTTCGACAAAGAACTTTTCAATATATGGTAAACAGAAGTATTACAGACGTAAAGACAGTTTATTATGATAGCAAATTTTTATAAAAAGAATGGCATAGAAGCTCGTAATTACAAGCTAATTGCTTCTAAGAATATAGATTGCATTCCGCAAAAAGGAACTTTTATCATGTTTTCTGGGCAACTGTTTGCAATAGACAGAATATATTTTGACGTAGATAAGTGTGAATATAACCTTTACATTATAAGAGCATGAAGTTTGTAATAGTAAGAGCTCAATGTAAACTTTCAAATGGAGCTACTAAAGTATTTCGATATGATGCAGACAATGTTACAGAACAAAATGCTTGCAATAATATAGAAGTATTTAGAGCAAATTTGAAAAAGACAATTGAGGCACAAGTGGGAGTTACTGTATTATCAATAACATTAACTTATGAAGAACGTGACGGTAGAAAGTGAAAAAGTAATTGAGCGTAAATTAGTTGAAGCAGTAAAAGCAAATGGTGGAATGTGCATAAAGCTTTTATGTGACAACTTGCTTGGGTTACCAGATAGAATGGTCTTAATGCCTCATAGCAAAATAGCTTTTGTTGAACTCAAAACAACTGGGCAAAAGCCAAGACGTATTCAGGTATTTATGCACAACAAGCTCAGAAATCTTGGCTTTAGAGTTGAGGTTATTGATACAGTAGAAGGAGTAAACAATTTTATAAATAGCATAAAATATGATGCTGACAGAAAGTAATTTACATAACTATCAAAAAGCATGTGTTGAACATATAATTACCCATCCATTCTGCGGAGTATTCCTTGATATGGGCTTAGGTAAAACTGTATCTACACTTACGGCTATAAATTATCTTATGAATGATTACTGCGAAATAAACTCAGTTCTAGTAATAGCTCCAAAGCGAGTAGCTGAGTCTGTTTGGCAAGAAGAAGCTGAAAAATGGGCGCATTTGCAGCATTTGCGCTTTTCAAAGATAATAGGCACTCAAAAACAGCGCATAGCAGCTGTTATGGAAACAAAAGCTGATGTATATATAATCTCAAGAGATAATGTTGCGTGGTTGTGTGCCTTATATGGCGGTGGTAAGTTGCCATTTGATATGGTAGTAGTAGATGAGCTCAGTAGCTTTAAGTCTTATAAATCCGTTAGATTTAAGGCACTACGCGGAGCAAGACCTTATCTTAAGCGCTTAGTAGGTTTAACAGGTACTCCAGCGCCTAATGGACTTATTGATTTGTGGCCTCAAATATATCTTATGGATAGAGGCGATAGGTTAGAAAAGACTATTTCCAGATATAGAGAAAAGTATTTCCGGCCAGGTCAAACAAATGGTCATGTCGTATATTCTTATAATTTGATGAGTGACTCAGAGCAACTCATTCATAAAAGAATAGAGGATATTTGCATAAGCATGAAAGCAGATGATTATCTTGAAATGCCTCTGCGTACAGATAATTATATCAAACTTAGAATGCCAGATGATATAAAAAAGCAATATGATGATTTTGAAAAGAATAAAGTGCTCGATTTGCTTAATACTGCTGAAACAGTAGAGGAAGAAGATGAAGATGGCAATGTTACGCTTGTGCAAAAGCCAGTTGAAGTGAATGTAGTAAATGCAGCGGCTTTATCAAATAAGTTATTGCAGTTCGCAAATGGAGCTGTTTATGACGAAGACAAAAATGTGTTTCCAATTCACGATATTAAGCTGGATGCTCTTAAAGAAATAGTTGAAGATGCTAATGGGCAACCTGTATTGGTAGCATGGACCTATCAGTTTGATAGAGACAGAATACTTGAGCACTTAAAAAGCTATAAACCAAGAGAGCTTAAAAACAATAAAGATATTGAAGACTGGAATGCAGGCAAAATACAAGTTATGTTGGCGCATCCAGCATCAGCAGGTCATGGACTTAATCTTCAGGCAGGAGGCAGTATAATAGTTTGGTTTGGGCAAACATGGAGTCTTGAATTATATCAGCAGTTTAATGCTCGATTATATCGACAAGGACAGCAAAATCATGTTGTTATAAATCATTTGATATTGCAAGGCACTCACGATGAAGATGTGGTCAGAGCACTTAAAGCAAAAGATAAAAAGCAAAATGCCTTAATGGATAGCATAAAAGCAAAAATTGACAAATATAAAAAATTTATGTAATATGGGACGTAATGGAAAACAAGCTCCGGTATTTCCGGAAATGGTAAAATTTGTTAACGATAATGTTGGCAAAGTAGTAAGTTCAAAAGAAATTCTGCTTGGTAAAGAACCAGGTAGAAACTCAGAAACCGCATATCTTTATAAGTTTGTAAAACTTGGATATGTAGAACCTGTAGGCGATAATAGCTTTGTGAAAGATAAAACAGCAAGCTTTAAGGTGATAAAAGAATTTCCTAAGCATTACAATTCTGTTATGTTTATGGATGAACTGAGAGTAGCAAACGGATTTATAGCTAATAGTCATGCGCGAAAAGTATATTAAAATATCAAGGTTAAAGGTTGGAGATATATTCTGTTATCGCAATGTAATATATGAGGTAGTTATGAAAAATACATGGTCAACTACATGTAAATATATAAATGATGATATAACTCCTATTCCTAAATATCTTTATTGTGATTTTAGTAATTATACAAAAGTAGAAATATGAAAGCAACAGATGTACAAATAGGTGGTAACCATTATAAAGATATGGCTATGCAACCAATAGAGCTTATAACTGCTTTAAGATGCTCTTTTATACAAGGATGCATTATAAAATATATTAGCAGGTGTATAGAGCTAAAAATGGAGTGCAGGATATAAAGAAATGTATTCATTATGCTCAGTTAGCTATTCAGTTAGGAGATAAAAGAAGATGCAATGATAAAACTCTCTCTCTTAACATAAATAAGTTTATTATTAAAAATAAGCTAACAATACTTCAGCGGAGAATTATTACTCAAACTGTGTATAATAACTATGAGCAAGTTATTCAATTTTGCAAAGAATTACTGCAAATAGAATATCCAGAAGAGCAATAAAATCTGGCCAAGTTAAGAAGTGTTAAGTGAGTGCATTTTATAATGAAAAAATTTTCTATTCTCGGAGAAAATTAGTATATTTGCATATCTAAATAAAGATAATAAGATGGACAAGAAAAGAACCTTTCAGCAAATAGCTAAAGATATAAAGTCAACATGGCTTAATGTATATTTTGGCGCAGTGCCTTATTTAGAGGCAATGTTAACACTTAATACTTCAGACCCGAATGCTATGTATTTTTATGATACTGCAGGAGATATTGTTAGATACTTCTTGGCAAATGCACAAACATTTAGAGGTGCTGATGCAAAAAGATTAAAAGCAGAACTAAAATCGATGCTGTAATGGATGAGATACTTAAACTGTTAAAAGAGAATAACGAAATGCTTAAGGAAATACTGGTTTTCCTTAGGTATTTCCAAGAAAATGACGATATAAGGCAGTTTAGTATAAACGTTGCAGCAGACCTTTTTGTGGAAATGCTTGAGAATAATCCAGAGTTAAAAGATAAAATAATAAACAGTTTCAAAGCATGAGTAATATATTAGAACAAGCAAACAAGATTGTAAATGAACGCTCAGAGGAAAAAGAGCGTCAATACGGACCATTTCAGGCATCAATGGAAAGAGCAGCGGCTCTTTATAACTTGATGTCGCCTAAAGACCAGCAAATAACAACTGCTGGTATGTATAGAGCTATGATAGCTCTTAAGTTATCGCGTGAGGCTTATGCACACAAAGAGGATAATCTTCTTGATGCAGTAGCTTATATGGGCTCTATGAATGACTATCTGGAAGAGCATAAAGATATTTTCAACAAATAAACAATTTTTTAACTATGGCAAAAGTGTATAACACAACAGACCTCAGACCTGACCAGGCCTTTGAGCGTCACGTATTTCACAGAGACCAGTTTGCGCACTATCTGCGATGGACACATGTTCTCAAAGAGGCAAAGATTGGTGAGTCAATCGTGGACTTCGGCTGCGGAGCAGCTAACTTGCTTGAAGTTTTATATCGAAACAAGTTCAAGCAAAAAGAATATATCGGTATAGATATACGTGAAAAAACAATCGACCAAGCCGCAGAGAAATATGCAGACGTACCTTGGGCCCATTTCTATGTTGCAGACCTTGTAAAACATGATTTGGACTTCAGCCAATTCAATGCTGATAAGGTATGTACATTTGAGGTGCTTGAGCATGTAGGAAAGCAGAATGCTCACGTGTTCCTTGAGAACTTTAAGGCATGTGGCAATAACAACGCAACTTACTACCTTTCAACTCCTAACTATGACCCAGAAGTAGGAGCAGCAGGTAATCACACCTATGACTCCGGCGATGGCCGTGGAGTTGATGTGCAAGAGTTTGACCATTGGGAGCTTGAAGGCATATTGTCTCAGCACTTTACTATTATAAAGAAGTTTGGTACATTTGCCTCTATGAAGGACTACAAGCCTCTTATGAATGACTGGCAGAAAAAGATGTTTGAGGCTCTTAAGGATTACTATGACTCAAACCTCATTGCCAATATCATGGCTCCTATGTTTCCAGATGTTGCTCGTAATACCCTTTGGGTACTGAAGCGTAAACCAGGAGACGTAAAAGCTCCTAAAGCTCCAGAACAGCCAACCCTATTCAATGACGACCTAGTGTAATAAGATATGAATATAAAAGAAGCTTTATTCAAACTCGATGATTTTTGCAATGCAAATAAAATCGAATATACAGTAACGGGTACTGTTGCTCTAGCTGTGCTCGGAGTTCCGTCTAATCCACAGGATATAGATATAAAGGTGTTTCATCTGAAAGAAGAGCAGGAAGCAAAGTTAAAAGAACTTCAATTCCTGTCTGGCCTTGAGAATGAAAACTATGAAGAAGGCAAGTGTTACTCATTTGTAATTGGTGGAATCAAGATAAATGCTATCATTGACAAGACCGAAAGTTATGATGAGATTATATCCAAAGAGGTAGTATTGGATATAATTGACGAGTCTCATGCAAAACATCATCTTATAGGTGTTCAGCTAGTAGTTCTCGCCTTAAAAGATAAGATGGAGCTCAGAAGAGATAAAGACAAAACATATATGTTGAACTTAATTGCTAATTTGACGTCATTATGAAAAGTTTAATTTCAGTAACTCCAAGAGAGTTTAAGCGCAACTTCAATGAAGTAATGGAAATGTGCACAGATATGTGCATGACAACCAATCAGGAGATTATTATCACTGTTCCGAGCAGAAAGTCAAATACTCATGCAGAAATAGCTAAGCTCGTTCCTGTAGAAAATGGCAGAGGTATTAAGTATGAGTACAACAAAGAACTTATGGATAAGCATGGCATTAACACTTCTAATCCTAAGCTTTCAAAAATTGGAGCTATCATGGCTGACGCTTTTGAAAAAGAAGGAGTTTACAGCCTTATAAGTCCAGAAGTTGAACATAGACTTGCTAGAGCCGTAGAAACAGCAGCTAAGGAACTTGTTAAAATAGTGTAGTTATGAAGTTTGCAAAAATAAGAAATGTAAAGTCTCCTGTTCGTGGGACTGGTAAAGCAGCAGGAATTGATTTTTTCGTTCCTAACTTTGGAAATAACAAAGGCTTTATCATAAATCCAGGAACTGATGTTTTGATACCATCAGGTATTAAGATGGAAATTCCAGAAGGATATATGCTTATGGCAGCCGATAAATCAGGAGTTGTAACTTCTAAATGGGCTTGCCTTGGAGCTGGTAGAACGCCAAAGGCAGAGGCGTTTGAAAGCATTGTTATACTCGGTGCTAAGATTGTAGATGAAGACTACCAGGGAGAGATACATATCCACGTCGTGAATGTCGGTAGAGCCAAAGTTCATATTAAACCAGGCATGAAGATAGCACAGTTTATTCTTGTGCCTGTGTCTTATGAAGGACTTGAAGAAGTACCTGAAGCAGAGCTTTTTAGCCGTTCATCTGAACGTGGCGATGGAGCTCTTGGCTCAACTGGAAACTATTAACGAAAGATAAATAGCATTTGTTTATGCATTATTCTCGCGCGTAATATCGCGCTTAAAGTATGAAGCAAAAGAAATATATTCAGAAAATTAAGCGGGCTCTAGAGCGCGCGAGAATATATAAACTTTTTTAATTATCATGACAGAAGAAAAATTAAATAAAGGTGGAGAGCTAATAAAGCGCATAAATCATCTTATAGAGCAAAGGAAAAAATGGGAAGAAGCAAATGCTATTCACAGAATAGAGCTTAGTACTACATTAACATATTGCGGACAATCTAAGTACATGGATGTGGATAATAGCTTTGTAAACTTCGAAGATATAAAACTTTTAGCTTTGGCCAGAATACAAAAACGTATTGACCAACTGCAAAAAGAATTTGACGCTTTATGAAAAAGAAAGCAGTAGAAATACCAGAGGTCGTTTATACAGACCAGTTTCTCAGATTTGTGGCAGTTTATGCTAATAAATTTAGAGTAACAAATGGTTATGGGAGATGGCTTGCTGAATATAAGCGAATGGATGAGCAAGGTATGTTTAAGCCTGAAAAGTTGAGAGAATTATATATCAAAATACTGGATGGCTCAAATACTTTATCATACATATATTGGGATGCTGTGCATTATATATGCGTACAAGCACTCGATGCTGCTAAAGCTTTTGCTTTAACCAATTCATTTGAAATTAGAGTAATAACTGGTGAAATTGCTTTTAATGATAACGATGAAGAGCTTAAAGATTTATCTATGGAAGAAGCATTAACTATATGCAAAGCCATGAATGATGAAGCTGAAGAGCTTTTGTTTAGAGTTTACAATAGTAATACAAATAAACTTGTTAAGTAATATGGCAACAATAGCTGAAAATACTCTTATAATAGATAGTCCTATGGACTTGGAAGCTGAGATGTGCCGATATAATTGCCACACAAAAGAAGAACTTGAAGAAGTTCTCTGGAATGATTATGGCGCAACTCTTATATTAAATTTTAGATATGAAGAGCCATGACAAAGAAGCTTGTAAAAGGGCAGGATGTATACATAGTGCCTTATGATAGTAGAAATAAGCCATTTTATGCTAAGGTAATAGGTTTAGGCTCTAAATATATCACTGTAAGCTGGCTTCATTATACAGAAAATAAGTTCTATATATCTAATTGGCAGCATATTGGTTGCAGATATGATTTATATTTGTCAGAAGAGCATTATAAAGAAACAATGGCTGCCAATAAAAAGCGAAAAGAGATTTATGAATACTGCTCACGCAATTTACATAAATTAGATTATGGCCAGTTGTGTGCAGTAGAGGTTTTAATAAAAGAAGCATGTGAAAAATGAATATATCGTATAAAAATGCGACTGAGGCTTTTGAGGACCTATATGCTTTTATTATGGGCCAAGGAATAGATACTAATGTTGGAACAAAGGCTGTTTATAATGTTGGCTTCTATTTACGCAATCCTCAGCAACGCGTTATAACAACAGAATGGCGCAAATTCAGCGAACGATATGCTGAGCGCGAATATGCCTGGTATATGTCAGGCGATAGGAGCGTAGCAGAGATTAAAAAGTTTGCTCCTATATGGGATAAAATGCACGGAGGCGATAACATAGTCAATTCAAATTATGGTTGGCAATGGGCGCGCAATAAACAATTGGCCAAATGTATTGAACAGCTCAAGGAGAATAAAGATACTCGTCAAGCTTGGTTTACAATCTTTGATGGCAAAGAGAAAGATAACTATAAGTATGATACACCTTGCACTTTGTCTGTAGGCTTTGATATTAAGCCGGGCATTGAAACTCTTGATATGTGCGTAACCATGCGAAGCAACGATTTGGTTTATGGTTTTTGCAATGACCAATATTGCTGGACTAAGCTTCAGCAGTTAGTAGCTGATGAGCTTGGTTTGCCTATAGGTACATATTACCACTTTGCGCATGATTTGCATATATATAAAAGACACTTTGATATGCAAGAAAAATTCTATAAAAACAAATAGCAATGGAAGAAAAAGAAACTAAAAAGCTTAAAGACCTTAAGGTGATTGATATTATTCAAATGCCTGCTTTTGAAGGTCATGTAAAATTTCTTATGGAAGATTTACATAAAACAAGAGCAATGCTCTGCATGGAAAAAGGAGTAGAACTCAAAAGAGGGCCAATTGATAGGCTCCAAGAAAAAGGAGTATATAATCCTAAAACTCTTGCTGCTTTGTATGCAAAAGTTCTCGATAAGGATATAGATACATCTGAATATCCTTCAGTACTTAGAACTTTTATCAAGGGATTATGCGATGAAGCTTTCCATAGAACGGTAGAACAGATAAAAGCTAAAGAGAATGAAACAGCAAATAAGGGAGACAATAAAGAATAACTTGCAGAAACTGAGCAAAGAGGAGTTGGTTGATACTTTAACAGACATCGTTATGACATGTTCTGCAATTAGCATGATAAATGCTGTAAGTAGTATACAATGCGTAACTCCGCCAATTTCGCCTTACGTACAGCGAGTAAATGACCAATTTGCGAGTATACAACAACCAATAACTAGATTAGAAAAATGAAAAAGGTACTTAAAATTATTTGGTGTATATTAGGAGTAATTTATGCTCCTATATATGTAGCATTCTGGTTACTTCATAAAGTGGCAAGATTGCTGTTAGCAATTTCCTATTTTGGAATGTTTGAAAAACAGGTAGGTAAAGATATAATATCGAACTTATTTAACTGGTATGGCAGACATTAAAAAATATGGAGATTTAGACGATAAAGAACTACTTGAGTTTCTAGCAGAAATAAAAAGTGGTGATGAAGATATAGAAGAAGCTGAAGCAAATGCTGATGAAAAAATTGACAACGAAGAAGCTCAATCTATGCTTTCAGAACTACCAGAAAATGCTGAAATTGAAGCTTATTACGGTGATGACGCGTGGCGAAAGCCTCGTATATATACAGGCTATCGCGACCGTCTCACTGTGCTATATGGGCCTTATGGCAAACAAAGGTCAGCAGAAGGCCGCAGAGAAGCTTTTAAGAAAAAAGCTCAACGGCTTAAAGAGGATAGAATACGCATTCAGCGAGAAGCTTTCAATCAAGAATACATAAGGTTGAGCGACAAAATAGAAAAGCATCATATAAAGTTGCTTATATCTATATTGACGCAAGAGCACACTCGTATGATTGACAAATACTCTGATTACATAAACAAGCGATTAGCCACACTGCTCAATCCATTTATACCAAGGCGTATAAGAATTTGTAGAATGCTTTATCCAAACTCAATTCGAGTATGCCCTGGTTTTATGTATAAAGCAAGTAAGGAATATGGTGGAGGATTAACATTCTGGGCAACTCCTTCAATACCATATTACTTTGAGCAAAATACAGAGCAAAAAGTATTGCTTGAAAACAAATCGAGTTTCTTATTTTCTGTTGATAAGGCGATAAGCTCTTATCACGAGCATCTTAAAAAGAGACAGGAAAAAGAACTTAGATATGCATCGCTTATTATACAAAAAGGAGTATATTCGTATTTCGATTTGCTTAAGCTAAATCCTTTCTGGTTTGAAATATTATACAATGAATTAAAAAGCCAAATAGATAAAAATAAATAATATGGATATACAAGCTCCGCTTCCAAGAATTTTAGTTTATCAAGATGAAGATTGTAGCATCTTGGTAGATTATTTAACCTTTTACGGGTTTAGTGTAATAAATACCTCAGAAGAAAATGTGCTGAAGAAATTGCGTGAGGGCAATTACGATTTGTGCATTTTAGGTCACTTCAAAGCCAATATACCAGGTGACTTAAAGCTTTTGCATTTCCTGCGTAAAATCAATAAGAAAATGCCAGTGATTTTCGTATCTGATTTGTTTGACTATTCATATATCATAGAGGCCTTTAATTCTGGTGTTGATGATTATGTTGTCAGGCCTTATAATCTTGAAGAGCTTATTTGCAGAGTTAAAGCTCTTCTAAAAAGATGCGGAGTTAAAGTCAGAAGCATAGAGCAAGCATACAGAATAGGTAATTATACTTTTGATACAGAGGCCAATACTCTTAAATTAAACTCTGTGGAAATAAAGTTGACTGCTAAAGAGAGTAAAACTCTTGCGCTTTTATGTGCATACAAAAATGAGTTACTTTCAAAAGAGATACTACTACATGGTATTTGGAAAGATAACAACTATTTCAATAAACGCAGCTTAGATGTACATATATGCCACTTACGGAATTACCTAAACCAAGATAACAGGATAAAAATAAATACGATTAGGGGTTTAGGTTATTCTCTTGTTATAGACGAAAAAGATGAATAATATACAACAAAGGGACCAATTCTCACGAACTAGTCCCTTTTCTTATTTACAGTAAAATGAACACAGGATATTCTCCTGCGCTTTTATTTTGCATTTCTCTTGCTAAAATGCTTTAAGAAATATAAGCTCATTTTTCCTGGCACAGATTCCTTGTCTTGCTCTCCTGTATGAAAGCATTTATGGCCGTACTGATTAGTATAAACCTTAAAATCACCTTGCAATTCTCTTGTGCCCTTTTGATTGTTATACCACCATACTCGGATATGATTTGTGTCAAGCCATTTTATTTGCATTTGTATGTATTTTGTTAGGTCTTGATACTCGTCCCAATCATCTTCATCTTCTACATACGGTATAAACGTTGCCTCAATAAGGTCTGAGTCTTCAACAGGTTTCCAATTTTCTTCTACATAAAAGCCATTTGGAAACATGCTCAAAACCTCTTGAGCTTCTTCCAAATTTTCTTCATCTAGTGGCTCCTCTTCTTCGGTAATGAAGAAAAATGCATCATTGGAAATTTGCATTGTTTGAGCCTTGCTGTAATCCAATCTGAATTGAGCCATTATTTATTCTCCCGTTCAATTGTTTCACGATATTGCCTTTCAAGTTCAGCAATTTCATCCTCAGCTTCTTTTGGCTGAACTAATTGAATTGCTTGAGGCCGTTCTTCAGTTTGAGCTTGCTCAGCAATTACTTCACCTCCAAGTAAATTCTCTTGCTGTACCTCTTGGGTATTCTCTTGTTCGATATTTTCCATATTGCTTTATATTAAAATTGTTCAACGTTTCTCCTGTTATTCTCTTGGCCATTCTCCTGTCCAGTTGTGGCAGATATTCTCTCGGCCAATTTTATTACTAATGCAGAACTCCAGTGTGGGCACCCGGTGCATAAACCGCTATGCGTATACCCAACACAGTTCGAGCATTCAGGCTCAAACTGCCTAACCCATAGGGCCAAGCTGCAATGAACTTCACTAGCATGTAACACTTTTTAACAGTTTAATCTTTATTCTTTTATAGACTAAAGTACTAAATAAATTTGATATAGAGCACTGTTTTAACACTTTTAACATAAAAATTTTTATCTAGTTTATTGTGGCTTTGCCTATAAAAATGGAGACGTAATAAGCCCTAAAATTCATTCGAGAATATCATTCTTTCGCGTTCTCGCATCATTTCTTTTCGAAGATGATAATTTATATATCTCTCAAATTTGGACGCGATAGAGGTCATCTCTTGAGCCCTGCTTTTTACCAATAATTTTATGGCTGTTAACAATCGCAGCATGTAACATCAAAGTATAGCAGCACCAAGCCTAAATAATAGATTTGAGTCATATAAAAATTCATATCTAGGAGCTCCATAGATGACTTCTATCGTGTCCAAATCATTTATATGTATTAAATATAAAGCTTAATATAAAAGTGTCCTAGAACGCGAAAGAAGCATGTTTCTGGACGTTTACGCTTTTTAACAAATATAACAGAAGTGGCAATAAAATAAAAGCGGCAAAGCTTAAATGCCGTGCCGCAATTATGCATATAGATAAAAAGAGAGGACCGCCTCATGTGAGACGGTCCTCATTGACTGATTGGCTGTGTGGTTATGCAAGCGGGTCAGTCTCTTCGGCAGGAGCTTCAGCTGCCGGCTCCTCTGCAGGAATTTCTCCAGTCTGAGCTGCAAGATATGCATCGAGCTCTGCCTTAGCTTCTTCGAGCTGCTTTTTCTTAGCTTCCAGCTCCTCAGTTGCTTTCTGCAACTTCTCTTCTGCTTTCTTCAGGTTTTCCTCGCAGCGAATTACGCGGTCCTGAGGAGTGAGAGGAGTGCGAGCTGCAGCAGCTTCACGGCGGTCACAGTATTTTGCATTGAGCTCTTGACCTTCTGCGTCGAGCTCTTCAGCAATCTGCAGTCCTTCAGCAGTAACAACCTTGTGCATGATTTTTGCAGCGAGCGGGTTGCCTTCGATAGGAGTGGGAACTGAGATGCGGTAGAGGAGACGCTGAGCGCGTTTGTCAGGCACAATTGCCACGATACGACCGCTGATAGTCTCGATATGCTCTTCGCCGTTTTCACCTGTAGTGCGGTACTTCTCAATCTCGACGGTCTTTCCGACATTGCCGATAACCTTGTTTACCTCTTCGGCAATTGCTTCCGGCGTCCACTCGACTTTTTCAACGTCGCCGTCTTTTGCTTTGCGAATGCGGGCCTTCTTCTCCAGCACAACCACCTCATCGAGAATTCTCACGAGGTTGCTGTCATGCACCTTCACGATGCGGCGGCCGTCATCGGTCTTGATTGCATAGAGCACTTTGTTGCTGCGTTTCTCTTCGATAACACCAGCGATGTAGCCGTCTACCCATTCAGCTGTGTTGAACGGAACAGCCTGACAGCGGTGATTGATATTGGCCTTGAGCTCTTCAGCAAGAGCGTGGCGCTCTTCGTCGGTCATCTTCGGCTTTTTCTCCTGAGTTGCCTTACTGCCGTTGTAGACCGGATTGAGTCCGCCATTCTCTTCGGCTGCCTTGATGGCTGCTTCTTCTTCAGGAGTGAGCGGAGTCTCCTCTGCTGTCTCTTCGGTAGCTGCGGGAGCTGCTTCTGCTGGAGCTTCCTCTGCGGCTGCAGGAGCCTGAGCCTGTTCACGAGCTGCGAGTACTGCCTCGATAGCTGCCTTGTCTTCGTCACTTGCTGTTGCCAGAAGGGCATTCAGCTTCTTCGTTGTCATCTGGTTGAATTTCTTCGTTGTCATAGTTTTGAAAATTAAATTGTTAAACTTTTATTTTTGCTTTAAGCTTTATTTATTTTCGATATGCAAATATACATATATATTTTGAATTAGAAAACTGTTTTGAAAATTTTTTATCTGATTATATGCTGTCTCTTATACACATCTGACGCTGCCGACGATCGCATAAGTGTAGA